>OOAH01000782.1_pt1 | contig 34715 bp, 26 predicted proteins | sample 1671801 | NCBI WGS metagenome assembly OOAH01 (sample SAMN06348194, study PRJEB24527) | human gut metagenome | biome: human gut; feature: ankylosing spondylitis patient; material: feces | host: Homo sapiens | place: China | collected 2015-10 | reverse complement strand
CAACTCTTTTTTTGTATCTTGGCTCTCATCAATCATAAAAAAAGGATATTGTTGCGCTATAATTTTTTGGAGAAGTTCGTTGTCTACTATCATTTTAGCACCTATTTTTATAACATCCGCATGACTTAAAGCATTGTATTCATAATTATTACCATTTGGATTATATATAAATCTATTAATATCAGATGCTTTTATTATCTTTTCATTTATGGCAGCCAATTTTTCCAAATCGGCGTCCGTGATCCAACGCACCGACAATTTGTCGACTTTGGACATGTCGCCTTTGCGGGACTGCCACCAAGGCTCGATTCGAGCTTCGTCGTAGGCAAGCACCACAACGTCTTCGCTTCTGCCCGCCGCTTTGCGGATGGTTTTGATGTCGGGGCAGCCCACCTCGATCCAGCGCGCGATGTCGCCTGCGTCGTTCGTCTCCAAAACGGCTGGTTCTCCTTCAGTCGACAATCCGCGACCGAACTCCGTGCGTTCGCTTGCAAACAAAATCCAAGCCAGCAGCCGGACCATCATGCGCGCCGGCATTTCCGACGGATGCAGCGCGACAGTGAGCGACCGACTGTCGTAGTAGCCGCGGTCGATATCGCTTACATCAATAAAAGCTTTGCAGATCGTTGCGCCGAGCGCCATATCAATATCCCACTCCCAAGAGCGTCAGCGTCAACGGAACGGTCAACGCGGAAATAAATGTCGAAACAAAAATGGCGTTGCTCGCCGCCCCTTCTTCGCTTTCAAACTGCGTGGCCATGATGTAGAGGTTGATGGCGACCGGCAGGCACGCCAGCACCGTTGCAGCGTTGGTTTGAACAGAATCAAGTCCCAGCAGCACGCAGAAAAGCCACACCAAAAACGGCTGAATGCCGAGCTTCAGAACCGTGATGACGCTTGCCTTCGGCAGCGCCGCCGTAAAGCTGTGCTCTGCCAGCCCCATACCCACCACAATGAGTGCGCACGGCGTCGTCGCCTGCGCGATCAGCGCGGCACTTTTGTCCACAACCTCGGGCAACGGCAGACCGGTGAAGCTCCAGCCCGTGCCGATCAAAATGCCCAGCACGATCGGATTTTTGAAGATGTTCTTGAGCGCAATCAAAAACTTCTTCCAGTCGATATTGCCGCCCGTGCGCCCGAACTCCACGCAAGCCGTGGCGCTCGTCCAAAGCAGCAATACGTTGAAGATGATCAGAAGCGAAATCGTGGGCATAGCCGCTGTGCCGAGGCTTGTCTGCACAATCGGCACGCCCAGCTGCACGTTGTTGCCGAAAATGCCGCCCATGCCGGTGATGACGCGCCCGGTGGAGTCCTGCTTGAAAAATTTCCCACCCAAAAAGTTGCCGATGATGTAAACCACCACGCACGAGCCGAAAAACGCAATCAACACCTTCCAGTCCACCGGAGGACGACCCGAAGCGTCGCTCATCAGGTGAAAGAGCATCACCGGCATCAGCAGCTTGAAGACAAACTTCGACAGCGCCTTGGTGACGCTGTTTGAAAACATGCCGATCCTCACAAGCGCCCAGCCCAGAAACACCATCAGAAAAAGCGGCGCGCACAACGTAAGGTGATGAAAAAAGACGTTCATCGTTGGAACTTCAAGAAAATAGCACGCGCATTATCCGCCAACGGAAAGTCATTTGCCAAAAACAAAACCCCGCACGTCGACCGATTTCTCGATCCCCGTCCGGGGCTTGATTTCACAATCTGCCACTAGCGACAGAAATCACGCGAAATTAGAACTTGTAGACGAGTTGGACACCGAAGAGGTAGGCGTCGAGGTCCTCGAATTTACCTGCCTTTTCAGGAGTGGTTCCATCGCTTCCGTCCGAAGTCCACAAATCGCGTTCGCCGATGCCATGGAGCCAAGCTGCAGATACGTCAATCTGCATGTTGTCGGTAGCCTGGAAGGAGGAACCGATAGCGAGCCAGAGACGATCTGCGTCAGGAATAATGGCCGTGCGGTACTTCGGATCGTCCACTGCGGAAGTTTCGTAACCAATACCGGCGCGGAACGTCCACCAATTCGTAAAGCGCATGTCGGCACCGACGGAAACGAGGTAGGTGTCCTGCCAATGGTTTTCAACAGTCTTGACGCCATTGTGGCCAGAGATGATCAAAGCGGGGGCTGACGGTGCTTTGATATCGAGCGTGTCGAACGATGACCAATCCGTCCAACGGAACGTGGCGTACAGACTCAACAAATCGTTGACATCCCACGCTGCTGTAGCCATGGCCCATGCTGGGGTAGAGATTGTGGCCTTAGCATCAAAAGTTCCCAACAGCGCCGCATACTCGGAGCCTGCAGGAGGAGTCATTGGGTTACCGTTGAGTTTGAAGTTATCAACAGTAAAGTCACCGTCGGCATTGTGATTGATTCTGGATCGATAGGACAGACCAAAACGTAGATTTTCCAACGGAGACCACATCAGGCCAACATTAAATCCCCAAGCAATGCTGTCAGCATCCACTTCGCCGTCCATTGCCACTTTGACTTGTTCCTTTACCGACATGCCATCTTGCATCTTAAGATCAGCTGCAGCATATTGAATAGACATACCGGCGCCAAGGCTCAGCTTATCGGAAACCTTCCAGGCTACGTTCGGGTTGAAGTCAAACGTCAGAACCTCGGCGGAGATACCGCGGTTGGCACGATCCCAGTTGTTGCCATATTCCGTGCCCATGCCGAACGGCACAGTCATAGCCAGGCCAACCCACATGCTGTCGCTGAGCTGATGGGAGATGTAGCCGTGCGGAATCGGCTGCGTGTTGTACTGGCCATTTTCGGTACCAGGATGCTTTGCATTGCCTTCATAGGCAAGATCAAGGCCAACAGCAACAACACCTGCCTGAATCTGTGTACCCGGATGCAGGGTCATCGTGGCAGGGTTGTAATAGACGCCGGAAAGATCGGTTCCGTCAACACCGACACCAGCGTAAGCACGGCCGAGAGCACCGGCGGATTGTTCGGTGAGCATGAAGCCTGCGGCCTGAGCGGCGGAGGCGGCGCAAACGGCCATCACGGCGGCTGCAGCCGCCTTCATCGTCATCTTCACGATTGATTCTCCAAGGGTTCGAAATTGTCGGACCTGTCGAGCAACGACAAAAACCGGTCTTAAAGGCCGGTTGAAGAAGTCCGAAATAGTGAAAAGAGCCCGCGGTCGAAACAGGATTTCCGCACCGCGCGCGCGTAAAGCTGACGCGCATTGTGCTTAACGCACCTGCTCTTTTGAGAAAACGATTTTTGCGGGGTAACCCTTAGAGTCCGAATGCCAGATTAATCCGTCGGATTAATCCACAGGCTTGCCGTTCCATAAGCGCAAAGCACCCCGGATGATACGGTAGCCCACCCAAAGGCTCATCACGAAAAAGCCGACGAACCAAATGGCAAAACCCACATAGATAAACGAAAGAATAAATCCGACAAGGCCCACTAGACAGGCAAAGGCAAATGCGTACCAGAACGTACGGATCTGCCAGGAGAAGTGACTTTCAACGTACGTGCCCTTGGCGTCCGACCTCATCACATAGTTGAGGATCACCGCCACAATCGAAGGCCAGCCGAAGAGAAACGCTCCCAGAATGGAACCTCCGGTGACCACGCCAATGATGATCGAGAGCGAATGCAGGCCGTAGACAACTTTGGCCACCACAACGGATGAAGTGTCCGGCGGCAGTTGAACATCGACTTGCTGCGGCAAATGTTCGGGCATGGCGGCTTCCTTCTGAAAACATTGATTCTGAGACCGATTATAAAAATCGAACCAACCGCAGTCCCTCGATTTTTCCTCCTTGTTTCCGTTGCTTAACAAAAAGCAACGCTGCAGCCAAGCCTATTCCTTTTTTACCTGTGTCCGACCTTCTCTCCTGAGAGAAATTTCCAAGTGGATTTTTTTTCGAATTCGGCAGATAATTGAGGAATACGCCGCGCTGTTTCCCCACGGCAATTCTTCGCTTCTCAAGAGGTTGAATCATGGCTTTTCAAAAGACGCTTTTTGCCTGCGCCGCCGCTGCTGCGGTCGCTGCCTTTTCCGTCAACGCCTTTGCCTGCTCCACGGTCGTCGTGGGTAAAGCCGTCTCCGCCACAGGTCACATCATCATCGGCCACAATGAAGACAACGGCGGGCGCATCTTCAATCCGCAGTACTACGTGCCGCCCGCCAAACACAAAGCGGGCGAAATGATCACTTTTGAACCTACAGCCGCAAAGATCCCGCAGGTTGAGGAAACGTTGGGCTTTTACTGGTCCCAGACGCTTGATCCGAACGGGGCGTCTTTTTCCGACGGCTTTGTGAACGACGCGGGGGTCGTGATCGTCTCAAACGCCTGCACGGGGATCTATGACAAAGACCAGAAATTAAAGGACGGCGGCATCGGCTACGGCATCCGCCGCCTGATGGCCGAACGCGCCCATTCGGCCAAGGAAGCCGTCGACATCGCCATCAAACTTCTCGGCGAATACGGTTACTTCTCCGAAGGCCGCACTTATACGATTGCCGACAATAACGAAGCCTGGCAACTTGCCATTCACAAGGGCAACACCTGGGTGGCGCGCCGCGTTCAGGACAACGAAATCACTTATATCCCGAACAACTTCATGATCGGCGTGGTGGACGCTACCGACACCAAGAATGTCATCGTTGCGCCGGGCCTCATCGAGCGTTCGATCAAAAACGGCCGCTACAAGCCCGCTAAAGCGGGCGTCTACAGCGACTTCAACTATCGCCTGGCGGTACAGCCGCCCGAACGGCGTGCGGCCGAATACAACCGCAGCCGCAATGAGCTTGCCTGGGACTACATCACCGGCAAGAAGATCACCGATCCGGAGCAGTTCCCCTACAGTGCCACGCCGGGCCGCAAATTCGACGTCAACGACGTTAAGGCCATTCTTCGTTTGCACGAATCCACGATCGGCGACGATCCGGGCTGGTACCACCACAAGGGCTTCGGCACATGCCGCCCGACTTCGCATGAGTCGGTCGTGATCGAACTCGACCCGACGCCCGAGCTCATTACCGCCTTCCGCGCCTATGCGCGTCCGTGCGAAACACCCTATGTGCCGGGGTATCCGCTTGCCAAGCCCGGCGTCAACGCCAACTTCATGGGATGGGAAGAAGCCGCGGCCGAACAGTTCAATGCTCGAGATGATCGCTTCAGCTATCACGCCGAATTTAATTCGACCCCCTTCATCAACTACGCCAACGTGCTTGAGTACCAGTGGGGCGATCAGCGCGGCGCTCGCGACATCATCAGAACGCTTGAGGAAGGTTGGGAAGCGGATCGAGTGGCCGTGCACTCTCAGGCTCGTGCCGCCATGAAGATCTCCAAAGCCAAGGCTCTCGACATCCTGCACAACTTCAACGTGCAGAAGATGCAAGAAGCACAAGGTGCCGTAAGCCGCGATCTCGCGGAAATCGCGCCGCACAAGATTGCCGTATTGGCCGAGGAAATCGATCCCAAGAGCGACAAACCCGTGCAGATTGCGCTTTTGTCGGATCCGCTGCTTGACGCCACCACGATCGACCAGAACAAGACCTTTGCCGGTCCGAGCCGCGCTTCGACCGTTGCTGCGGTCGTCATGAGCAATCTTGCCAAACCCACGGCCTTTGAGAAAAAAGACGTCAACGGCGACGGGCGCATCGACCTCGTGATGAGCTTTACTCAAAAGGACCTTGCCAAATATATGATGGCGGGCGCCGTGTGGGATACGTACCTCTATACCTACACAAGCGGCAAGCGCATCTGCGCCTTCGACACCGTCAAGGTAAAGGGCCAGACCAACAAGAAGTATTCCAACGCCGAACGCGGTCACGACCGCTAAAGCATGCATTGTGCAGCCCGAACATTCGGGCTGCACGCAAGCCAAATATGAAGCTCCCCGGCGAAACTGCTCTCGTCGGGGAGTTTTTTGCGTCCGTTTCTCTAGAAACGCTTAGCGTTTGAGAAGATTCAGAACCTTCTTGATGTGGCTCTGCGAATCCATGGCGGGATCGCCCGCCTTGCGCACGACTTTCTTATAGCCGCCGTCGCTTAGAAGTTCCCACGTGTGCGTGTTGTCGGCAAGCTGCGGATAAACAATCTGCTTGAGGATGTTTTCCATGAGCTTCTTATCGAGCACCGGCGCAAGCACCTCGATGCGGCCGTTCAGGTTACGGGTCATCATGTCGGCGCTGCCCACGTACATCACGGGTTGGCCCGCGTGCTCAAAGTAGTAGATGCGAGCGTGCTCGAGCAGTTCGCCCACGATGGAGTGCACGCTGATCGTTTCCGAAACGCCCTTGATGCCCGGGCGAAGCGAGCAGATGCCGCGCACCACGCATTCGATCTTGACGCCCGCGCGACTCGCTTCGTAGAGCTCGCGCACGATGCCCTGATCGACGAGCTGGTTGCACTTCATGATGATGTGGCCGCCACCGCCGTTGGCGCGATGCATTTCCGTTTCCTCGCGGATCAGACGCGTGATGTTGGCGCGCAGGTGATTCGGAGAAACAAAGATGCGGCGATAGTTGTCGATCACGCCGAATCCCGTCATGACGTTGAAGAGATCCTGCACATCGCTGCAGATGTCGTCGCGGGCGGTAAAGAGTCCGAGGTCGGTGTAGATCTTGGCCGAGGAAGCGTTGTAGTTGCCCGTGCCGATATGCGCATAGCGGCGCATGCCCTTGGGTTCGCGGCGCACGACCAGGCAAAGCTTGGCGTGAATCTTCAATCCTGCAAAGCCGTAGACGACGTTGACGCCCGCGCGTTCGAGCTCTTCGGCCCAGTTGATGTTCTGCTCTTCGTCAAAGCGCGCTTTCAGTTCAACGACGGCCGTCACCTGCTTGCCGCGGCGGCGGGCTTCGAGAAGCGCCTGCACGACGGGCGAGTCGCTGCCGCAACGGTAAAGCGTCTGCTTGATGGCCACAACATCGGGGTCGACAGCGGCCTGGCGCAGGAAGCGCAGCACGCAGCCGAAACTGTCGTAAGGATGGAAAACCATCAGATCGCGCTCGCGGATTTCCGCAAAGAGATCCTCTTCGGGTTCAAAGGGCTGCGGCGTATTGGCGCGGAAAGGCGGATACTTGAGTGCGGGCTTGTCGATCTTCATGAGTCGCATGAAGTCGTTGAAGGCAAGCGGCATCTTCAAGCGAACAACCTGAGACGGGTGCACGTCGAGGTGACTGATCAGGAAGTCCTGAAGCGCCAGAGGCATGCCGCGGCCGAGCTCGACGCGAACGATCGAGCCGAAGCGGCGCTGCTCGACATAGTCGCGCACGGCGGCAAGCAGATCGTCGGCTTCATCCTCTTCGATTTCGCCGTCGGTGTTGCGCGTGACGCGGAACATGCCGTAGTTCTTCACCTTATAGCCCGGAAACAGCATGCCCATGCGGTTGGCAACCAGATCCTCCATCATGAGGATGTCGCCCTCGCCCGAAGCGAAGTTGATCGTTTCGTCGCCCGAGAGTTCCTTCGGAACAAAGAGGAAGCGCGGCACGTTGTTGGGGTTTTTGAGGCGAGCAAAGTACGACTTCTCATCCTTCGGATCGGTGCTGCGAAGCTCAATCACGAAATTGATGCTGCGGCTTGAAATCATCGGGAAGGGACGACCCGCGTCCACGCCCTGCGGCGTCAGCACCGGCAGGATTTCCGTTTCGAAGTACTTGTCGACCATACGACGGCGCACGCCGGTGAGCTCGTCGTAGGTAATGAAATGCACGTCCTTCTTTTCCAAGGCCGGCTTCAAATCCTTGAGCCACAGTTCTTCGGCCTCGTCAAGAAGTTCACCCACACGGCGGCGAATTTCCACAAGCTGCTTGGCGGGCGGCATCTTGTCGGGCCCTGTCGGCAGCACGTTGCTGCGCGCCTGCCGCTGCAGATTCATGACGCGCACCATGTAGAACTCGTCGAGATTATTGAAGAAGATCGCGAGGAACTTCACGCGGTCGAGCAACGGCACCTTATGGTCTTCGGCCGTTTCCAAAACCTTGCGGTCGAATTCGATCCAGCTGATTTCACGGTTGGTGTAAAGCGTCGGACTGTCCAGATCGATCGGCGCCGGCGCCTTTTCCGTCTTGACGGACTTGGCCGTCTTCACCGTTTTCTTGACGGTCGCAGTTCTTTTTGCGGGCGCTTTGGCGGCAGCGCGCTTGGCCGCAGCCGGCTTTTCCTTTTTTTCAGGAGTCGGAACTTCCGGCTGATCCGCTTGTTGTGTGATTTTTGCCGCGTCGCTTTCAGTCACTTTTTCTCTCCCTCAGTACGTAGCATTGAAAAAATAATAGGCGGTATTTTGAGGCGCTAATTTTTCGATTTTATTACAAGGTCTTGAACCATCGATCGAAAAGTCTTTCATCTAGCGTACGGCTGTTGCAAATCGGAATTGCAAAGCCTCCGTTCGTTCGAAATAGGCCTCAAAAATGTTTCTCGTGAAACGTTTTGCACCGAATTCGGCTCCTTATCGGCAGGCGGCCGTACGGCCTTTCGCGTTATGATTGGACCGCAAACCATTGACCGCCGAAGCGGTGCTTTTTTGCGTCTGCAAGAAATGCGCTGCCGAGGCATTCGCCTGAAAGCTAAACAATGCGAATCCTTGTTGTTGAAGACGATCAAATGATCGGCGAAAGCGTCGTCGACGGACTTAAGGCCGAAGGCTACGCCGTCGACTGGGTGCAGGACGGCAATTCCGCCCTTATCGCTCTGCGCACCACGCCTTTCTCACTAGTCATTCTGGACCTCGGCTTGCCCGGTAAAGACGGCATCAGCGTGCTGCAGGAGGTCCGCTCGCGCCGCATCCACACGCCGGTGCTTGTCACTACGGCACGCGACACGATCTCCGACCGCGTCAAAGGCCTTGACGCCGGAGCCGACGACTATCTCATCAAGCCCTACGACCTCGACGAACTTTCCGCCCGCATCCGCGCCCTGCTGCGCCGTTCCGCCGGCCGCAGCGAACCGACGATCGAGCGCGGCAAGCTGCTGATCAAGCCCGAAACCCGCGAAGTTTTCTACAACGGCGAACCGGTGCTGCTTTCCTCGAAGGAGTACGCACTTTTGGTAGCTTTGGCCGACCGCGCCGGCGTCGTGCTCTCGCGCGGACAGCTTGAAGAAAAGCTCTACGACTGGGATTCGGCCGTGGGCTCCAACACGATCGAAGTGCACATCCATCACCTGCGCAAGAAGCTCTCCGACAGCGCCATCAAAACCGTGCGCGGCGTGGGCTATCTGCTCGAAACGTAGTCGAATATGGCCGCCAGCATCCGCAGCCGAATCGTGCTCACGCTCGTTTCGGCTCTTGTCGTCGCAGGACTCGTCGCTTCGTGGGCGACTTACCACTCCACGCGCGCGGAACTTTCGGGAATCTTCGACGAGCAGCTGCGCCACACGGCGCTTGAACTGATCGAACGCGGCGACAACGACATCAAGCACACGATTCTCGTGGGGCAGTCGCCCGAGATGCGCATTCTGGTGCAGATCTACGACGCCTCCACCAACCGCGTATACCTGTCGCGCCGTACAGAAGCTCTGCCCCTGGCCGAGCAAGTAGGCTTCAGCGACATCAAGGACGAATCCGGCGTTTCGTGGCGCCAGTACACCGCGACGGTCGGCACGAAGATCGTGCAGGTGGCCCAGCCCACCGACGTGCGCGACCGGCTTGCCGTTTCCTCGGCAATGAACATCGTGCAACCGATGCTCATCCTGATTCCGTTTCTGGCGATCGCCATTTGGTTCGTGATCGTTCAGGCGCTGCAGCCCCTGAATCGTACGGCCCGTGCCGTCGCCAAACGCAGCCCTTCAAGCATGACGCCGATCGACACCGAAGGACTCCCCTTTGAGCTCAAAAGCCTGGTGGACGCCATCAACTCCCTCATGGCCCGATTGGGTGATTCGCTCAACGCACAGCAGCGTTTTGCCTCTGACGCAGCGCATGAACTGAGAACACCGCTTGCCGCCATCAAGCTTCAGTCGCAGCTTCTGGCTCGGGCCAAGGATCCCGAAACGCGAGCTAAGTACGCTTCGCGTCTGCAGGAGGGCGTGGCACGCGCCACGCGCCTGGTCGAGCAGCTGCTCACCATCGCTCGGTTGGATCCGGACGCGCACGACAAGCCCATGAGCGAATTCAATCTCGCTACAGCCGCCCGCTCGGCCGTCGAGGATTTGGCCGTTTCGGCCGAAGCCAAGCACATCACGCTTACGGCGGACTGCACCGACATCACGATGATCGGGATGGAAGACGCCGTGAGGTTGATGATCACCAACCTCACCGACAACGCCATTCGCTATACGCCCGAAGGCGGACGCATCGAAGTGGCCGTGAAAAACGACGGCGAAAAGCACGCCCTTATCACCGTCACCGACAACGGTCCGGGGATTGCTCCCGAAGAGCGCACCCGCGTGTTCGAGCGCTTCTACCGCGCCCTCGGCACCAAGGTGTCCGGCACGGGCCTGGGGCTTGCGATCGTCAGCCGCATCGTTCAGATGCACAACGGCACGATTTCGATTAAGGACGGTTTCGTGCGCCCTGCGCACGACGGCGAGCCCGAAGGGTTCGGGGCGCAGTTTGCCGTGCGCTTCCCGCTCGCTGCGACCGCCAATCAGGCGGCAAAGCTGTAACAAAGAGCGCCGATTTTTCGCGATCTGCGCTCCTTGTTACAAATTTAACCCTGCGGCCACAGTTCATAGCGTTCATCGACCGCTTTTTCCTTTATTGTTTGCCGCATCGAATAAATGTCGGCAAGCGGTCCCGCCCGCACCTCTTCGATCCCCTCGCGGTCATCAAAGCGGTACCTCTGCTTGCGGCAGTACAAAACAAAATCGGAGTACATCGACAAATGTTCAACAAAACGCTCAAGCCCGCCGCACTGATTGCCGCGGCCGCCATCGTCTTTTCCGGCGCTGTTCTTTCGAGCGCCCCCGCTTCGGCTACCGGTCTCGCTCCGCAGGCAACCGTAGCCACGACCCAGTTGCCCGACTTCGTGCAGCTCGTCGAAAAGTACGGCAAGGGCGTTGTGAACATCTCCACCGTGCGCGAAGCCCGCGTCATTGAAAACGTCGATCCGTTCGGCTTTGACGAACGCCACGCCGAAATCTTCCGCCGCTTCGGCTTTCCCTTCCCCTTCGGCGGCCCCCGTCAGGAACCGGAACGCCGCGGTACGGGTTCGGGCTTCATCATCAGCGCCGACGGCCTGATTCTCACCAACCACCACGTTGTCGACGGCGCCGACGAAATCAAGGTGCGCCTCACCGACAATCGCGAATTCACGGGCAAGGTTCTCGGCTCCGACGCCAAGACCGACATTGCTGTCGTCAAAATCGATGCTAAGGATCTGCCTTATCTCACGATGGGCAACAGCGATGAACTCAAGGTCGGCGAATGGGTGGCTGCTATCGGCAGCCCCTTCGGCCTCGACAATACCGTGACCGCAGGCATTGTTTCCGCTAAGAGCCGCAAACTTCCGAGCGATCAGTATGTTCCCTTCATTCAGACCGACGTAGCTGTCAACCCGGGCAACTCCGGCGGTCCGCTCTTTAACATGAAGGGCGAGGTTGTAGGCATCAACTCGCAGATCTTCTCGACTTCGGGCGGCTTCATGGGGCTTTCGTTTGCCATCCCGAGCAACCTCGCCATGCAGATCAAGGATCAGCTCGTGCAGCACGGCAAAGTGACGCGCGGCCGCATCGGCGTCGTCATTCAGAGCGTGACGCAGGATCTTGCCGAGAGCTTCGGCCTGAAGACACCGAAGGGCGCCATCGTTGCTCAGCTTGAAAAGGACGGGCCTGCTGCCAAGGCCGGCCTGCAGGAAGGCGACATCATCACGGCCGTCAACGGCAAGGAAATTGACGACAGCGTCGACATGCCCGTCATCATCGGCAGCATGGCTCCGGGCTCGACCGCCAAACTTTCCGTGATCCGCAACGGCAAAGACATGACGATCAATGTCAAGGTTGAAGAAGCCACGAACGAAAGCACCACTCCGGGCGCAGCCAAGACGGCCGCCGCCAACAAGCTCGGCGTAACGGTCCGTCCGCTCAACGCCGAAGAACAGGCCAAGGCCGAAACCGAAGGGCTTCTCGTAACCGAATCCACCGGCGCCGCCCGCAAGGCCGGCATCCGCGAAGGCGACATCATCGTCAACGTGAACGGCGTCAAGATCAAGAAGACCGAAGATCTCGCCAAGGTTCTGGAAAAGAACAAGAATCTGCGTGTTCTCGTCCAGCGCCGCGACGGCCGCATCTTCATCCCGGTTCGCCTGAAGTAACGGCGCCCCGTTTTATCTTTCTTTTGAGCGGCAGCGGCGGTCTTTCCCGACGCTGCCGTTTTTCCGTTCAGCCGTACCGACCATGCTCATCCGTCCCTACACGCCCGCCGACTCCGCCGCTGTGCTCGAACTCTTCCGATACACAGTCAAAACGGTCAACGCACACGACTACACTCCTCTGGAAATCGCCGCTTGGCTGCGCGAGGAAGACGTCGATCCGGCCGCTTGATCGGCAAGCTTTCATGAGAAAGCAGCCTGGGTCGCCGTCGGTCGTGCGGGCGAACTTGTAGGCTTTGCCGACTGCGATGCACAAACGGGTCTCATCGACCGTCTTTTCGTTCATCCCGATCATCAGAGCAAAGGCATCGGCTCGGCGTTGCTCACAAAACTCGAAGCCGCCGTTGCCGACAACGTTTCGTCGCTTACCGTCTTTGCTAGCCTTACGGCTCGTTCCTTTTTCGAGCGACACGGCTACGCCGTCGCATCCGACAACGTCGTACGCCGTTCCTTTCATCACCACGGCAAGCTTCTTACCGTCGACATCGCAAACTTCAGGATGCAAAAAAGCCGCCCGACTGCATGAGCGGCTCTTTCCGGACAGTTGAAAAAGCACCGAAAACTACGGTTTGGCTTTTTCCACTGAGTTGAGATTGTGTTCCTGCGCGTAGTGCGTCTCGTCGAGATGTTCGGCGCGCCGATGAATGTCGGCGGGAACCCCCAGTGTTTCCGGGTCGTCCCGAACGTCATCCTCCGCGTTTTTCATCTCTTTGGGAACGTACGATCCCAACGTACCTTTCAGTTTGTCATTGTCGACTTCCTTGAGCCAATGGCCCACAACGACGCAGGCGATACCGTTGCCGATCATGTTGGTGATGGCGCGGGCTTCCGACATGAATCGATCGATGCCGAGAATGAGTGCAAGCCCCGCGACCGGCACGTGTCCCACAGCCGAAAGCGTAGCCGCCAACACAATGAAGCCCGAACCGGTGACGCCCGCCGCGCCCTTACTGGTGAGCAGAAGCACCGCCAGAAGCGTGAGCTGCTGCATAAGCGTCATTTGTACGTCGCAGGCCTGTGCAATAAAGACCGCAGCCATCGTGAGATAAATGGCGGTACCGTCCAAATTGAAGGAATAACCCGTCGGAATCACAAGCCCCACTACGGACTTGGTGACGCCCGCCTTTTCCATCTTGTCCATCATGCGCGGCAGCACCGATTCGGAAGAACTCGTGCCGAGCACAATCAGCAGCTCCTCCTTGATGTACATGATGTAGTGAAGAATGGAAAAGCCGTGCCAACGGCAGATGAGTCCGAGCACCACGAAGATGAAGAGCAGGCACGTGAGATAAAACGTTCCCATGAGTTCGGCCAGCGGAATCAGCGAGGCCAGACCGTACTTGCCGATCGTAAAAGCCATGGCGCCGAAAGCGCCCAGCGGCGCCACGCGCATAATCATGCCGACAATCTGGAAGAGCACACGGGAGGACTTGTCGATGATTTCAAACACAAGCGAATTGCGTCCGCCCATCTTGTGCAGTGCAAAGCCGAAAAGAAGCGAGAAGAACAACACCTGCAGAATTTCGCCTTCGGCAAAGGCTCCCACAACAGTCGAGGGAATGATGTGCAGCAGGAAATCCACCGTGCCCTGCATCTTGCCGGGGCCCGTGTAGGCAGCCACGGCATTGCTGTCGAGCGAAGCCGGATCCACATGCATGCCGGCGCCCGGCTGGAAAACATTGACGATGATGAGGCCCACGATCAAAGCGATCGTCGAGACGACTTCGAAGTAGAGCAGCGCCAGACCGCCCGTCTTGCCGACCTTCTTCATGTCCTCCATGCCGGCAATGCCGGTGACGACCGTACAGAAAATCACGGGCGCAATGATCATCTTGATGAGCTTGATGAAGCCGTCGCCGAAGGGTTTCATCATTTCGCCGATGTGCGGCATGAAGTGCCCGAGCAAAACACCGATCAAGATGGCGCAAATCACCTGGAAGTACAGGACCTTATAGATCGGCGTTCTCTTCTTCTTTTCGGGGGTTTCGTGCATAGAAAAAATTCCGTTGTCCTTTCGCCAAACGGCTCCGACGAAAGCGGGTTCATCGGAGCCTGACGGGGTTTATTTTCTCAACTCGCCCGGGTTTCGACGTCCCGAGCACGGAAAAGCACCGATATTTTTCACATATCGGTGCCTTCCATCAAAAAATCCAAGCATTTTCTCGCAAGGAAAATGCTTTAGAACCACAGCCGAAGCGACTCTTCCTTCGAGGAAAATCAGCGCACGATGACGTCGGCTATGGCACGCGCAATACGCTCCCGGTCAATCGTCGGATTGGCAATCAGACGAAACGCCAAGCCGTCGCACAAAGCAATGGCCATTTCGACCTTCGCTTCAAGCGCTTCTTCGGACAGGCCCGCACCGGCGCGGCTGCGGTACATTTCTTTGATAAGCGTACGAACCTGCTTATCGCTGCTTCTGAGAATCTGTCCCAGACGATCGCTTCTCGTCGCCTCTTCGTAGAGCTCCACATTGACGCGAGCCCGCTCGATGGTCAGTTGCCGAAGCAGCATCTCAAAAAACTGATCCCGCTGTTCCTCAACCGACATTCGTCCGTTGACGACCGCATCGACTTCGCTTGCCAAACGCCCGATTTCGCGTTTGGCAAGCTCATCGACGATGGCATCCTTTCCGTCAAAGTAGTTGTAAAGGTTGCCCACGCTCATACCGGCGCGCTTGGCGATTTCGTGCATGGTCGTCGCCTTGAAGCCGCGGTTGCGAAAACATTCGCCCGCTGCCGACAGGATCTGCTCACGCAGTCCGCCGCACGTAGCACCCGCGCTCATTTTGCGTCAGCCGTCTGCACTGCAGCCGGCTCTTCGGGTTCAAGCTGCGAGCCGCCGCCCAGAACCTTATAGAGGGTCACAAGGCTGGCCGCGCGTGAAAGCTGCGCGCTGATCACGGCCTGCTGCGCCGAGAAATTGGCGCGCTGACTGTCGAGCACTTCCAAATAGCTGTCGGCACCATTCTTGTAGCGCTCCTGACTGAGGCGGAACGTTTCGGCCGTTGCATCCGCAAGCTGCTGCTGTGCGGCAAGCTCCTGGCTCACCGTTCCTTCGGTCGCCAACGCATCGGCCACTTCTTGGAAAGCAGTCTGAATGGCCAGTTCATAGTCGGCAATCGCCTTCTTCTGATTGGCCTTGGCCGCACGCAGATTGGCAATGTTGGCTCCGCCCGTAAAGATCGGCAGCGTGATGTTGGGCACGAAACTCCAGGTATGCGTGCCGCCGTTAAAGAGCTCATTCATCTCGGTGGACATTGCACCGGCATAACCCGTAAGCGAAATGCTCGGGAAGAACGCGGCGCGCGCCACGCCGATGTTGGCGTTGGCCGAGCGCAGCACGGCTTCGGCCGCAGCGATGTCCGGGCGCGCCAGAAGCACTTCGCTCGGAATGCCGGAAGCGACCGACACCTGAGTCTTTGTCACGTCCATCTTGAGGCCTTCGGGCTCCAGTTCGGTCGGAAACTGTGTTCCGACCAGCGTGGCCAGTGCATTGCGGTACTGCGACACCGATCGCAAAGCCTGCACCTGCGCGGCCTTAGCCGTTGCCACCGTTTGCAATGCCTGCTGCACTTCGAGCATGCTCGAGGCACCCAGGTCGTAGCTCTGCTGAATCAGCTTGAGGCTTTCGGACTGACTTTCGTACGTCTCCTGCGCCAATTTCAGGAGATCCTTGGAGGCGCCGAGCGCCAACCACGTCTGCGCGATTTCGGTGATCACCGTCATCTGCGCCGTACGCTGTGCGGCCTGAGTTTGGAAGTAGGCCTGCAAAGCCTGTTCGTTCTGGTTGCGCACGCGCCCGAACAGATCAAGCTCGTAGGAAGCCATGGCAGCGGTTGCCGAATAGGTGTGCGAGGTTATGTCGCGGCGTCCGCTGCTTGTAGAAGCCGGCGTACGGCCGGCCGTTTCCTCAGCCTGCAGAGCCACCGACGGCAACAGTTCGGCACGGCTCACGCTGTACTGCGCACGAGCCTGCTCGACCGAATAGAAGGCCGAACGCAGACTGCGGTTGTTCTGCAGCCCCAGCTCGATGAGCTTCTTCAAGCGATCGTCGGTGAAGAATTCGCTCCACTTCTGCAGTCCTTCCGTAAGAAGCACCGCACTTTGCGTGGCTTCGTTCTGCGGCCAGGCCTGCTCGACGGGCGCTTCGGGCCGCTCGAAATCGGGCGCAAGCGAAATGCAGCCCGAAAGCAGAAGGGCCGAAGCCAAAGGCAAAAGACAGAATGTTTTACGCATTTGTTTCCTCATTTCTTATTTCTGAGGTTCCGTCGCATTCACTGCGGGGACTGCCGTCGTCCGGCTTTTCTTGCCAGAGAAGACACGCGTCACCAACACAAAGAACGCAGGCACAAAGAAGATGCACAGGAAGGTACCCGTAAGCATACCGCCCAACACGGCCACGCCGATGGCCGACTGTGCACCGGCGCCGGCACCGGAGGCCATTGCCAACGGAAGCACGCCCAAGCCGAATGCAAGCGACGTCATCAAAATCGGGCGCAGACGCAGCCGCACGGCTTCAACCACAGCCGCCAGCAGTTCCTGCCCTTGTTCATGCAGGTCGCGGGCGAATTCCACAATCAGAATCGCATTCTTGGATACGAGGCCCACGGTCGTCAGCAGACCGACCTGGAAGTAGACGTCGTTTTCCTTGCCGCAAATCCAGGTCAGCCCCAGAGCGCCGACCACACCCGTGGGAACCACGAGGATCACGGCAATCGGAATCGTCCAGGATTCGTACAGAGCCGCCAGTGCCAGGAACACCACCAGAACCGACAGAGCGTACAACGGCGCGGCATTGCTGCCCGCAACGCGTTCCTGATACGACACACCGTTCCATTCGATGGAGTAGCCGTGCGGAAGCGTCTGCAGAATCTCTTCGATTGCTTCCATGGCTTCGCCGGAAGACACACCCGGTGCCGGGCTGCCCTGAATGTTCACGGCATCAATGGCATTGAAGCGGTCCAGACGCGGAGCACCCGATGTCCAGCTCGTCGTCACGAAGGACGAGAACGGCACCATTTCACCCGTAAGCGAACTCTTAACATGCCACTTGGCAAGGTCGGCCTCTTCACCGCGTGCATCCGGAATACCCTGGACGTACACCTTCTTAAGGCGTCCCTGATCCATAAAGTCGTTTACGTACGACGAACCGAAGGCCGCGTTCAAAGTCGTATTGATCTGGGTTTCGGATACGCCCAACGTACGAGCTTTTTCATAGTCGACGTTAAGCTGCACCATCGGAGCGTCCGGCATGCCGTTGTGACGCACCTGACGCAGACGCGGATCCGCATTGGCCTTGGCCAAGAATTCGCCCATCACTTCCATCAACCGATCGTGCCCCTGCCCGGAGCGATCCTGCAGGAAGAAGTCGAAGCCGTCCGCCACACCGAGTTCCGGCACGGCCGGCAGCTGGAAGACATAGCCCTGTGCATCTTTGAAGGCCGGCGAGAAGAGCGTCCCCATCGCGCGCATCATGATGGCGTCGGCCGAGGAATCCTCATCCGTACGTTCGGACCAGTCCTTGAGCTTAAGAAAGCCCATGGAGTTGTTCTGACCGGTACCGGCGAAAGAGTAGCCGCGAACCGTAAAGACGTGTTCCACGTCGTTCTTTTCCTGCTCGCGAATCATTCGCTGGAAACGATCCGCCACGACGTCGGTACGCTCGGCCGTTGCCGAAGCAGGCGTCTGCAGCATCATCAGCAGCACGCCTTGGTCTTCACCCGGCATGAAGGCGCTCGGAATCTTCATGAACCCGAGCACCACGGCACCGATCAGGACAGCGTAGAGCACCAACAGGCGGGCAACGCGGCGCACGAACATGCGCACCGAAATGCGCACGCCGCGCGTCAAACCGTCAAAGGCCTGATTGAACTTGCCGAAGAAACCCGTCGTAGCACGCTCGTGTCCCGGCTCAATCTGCTTGAGCATGGAAGCGCAAAGAGCCGGAATCAGCGTCAGAGCAACCACCACCGACAGAGCCATAGCCGAAACAATCGTCACGGAGAACTGACGATAGATCACGCCGGTCGATCCGCCGAAGAAAGCCATCGGCACGAACACGGCCGAAAGCACCATCGCAATGCCGATCAAAGCCCCGGTAATCTGCTGCATGGACTCGACCGTCGCCGTCTTCGGATCGCATCGTCGCTCCATCATCACGCGTTCGACGTTTTCCACGACCACAATAGCGTCGTCAACGAGCAGCCCGATGGCCAGCACCAAGGCAAACATGGTAAGCATGTTGATCGAGTAGCCCATGAGCGCAAGCACGGCAAACGTGCCCAACAGCACAACCGGCACCGAAATCGTCGGAATAATCGTTGCACGCCAGTTCTGCAGGAAAAGGAACATCACGCAGACCACGAGCACGATGGCTTCAAACAAGGTCTTCACCACTTCGTGCATGGCAGCGCGAACGAAGGGCGTCGTATCGAACGGAATAACAGATTCCACGCCTTCCGGATAGAACGGACGCAGCTCTTCGAGCTTGGCCTGCACGCGCGCAGCGGTCGCCAGAGCGTTGGCGCCGGAGCTCAGGCTGATGGCAACACCCGAAGACGGCTGACCGTCATAGCGGCCCTGGAAGGTGTACGTTTCCTGACCAAGGCCCACCGTACCGATGTCCTTGATGCGCACAACAGAACCGTCGGGCAGCGTCTTCAGAGCAATCTGCTCGAACTGTTCGGGCGTGTTCATAAGCGAACTCGCGCGAATCGTCGCGGTAATCATGCGCTTGCCGTTGGTAGGTTGTCCGGCAATGTCGCCCGAAGCCACCTGAACGTTCTGCGTGCTGATGGCGCTCATCACGTCGGTGGTTTCCAGACCGTACTTCATCAAAAGCGCCGGATCCATCCAGATTCGCATGGCGTAGGAAGCACCGAACACGGTCACTTCGCCCACACCTTCAAGTCGGGCAAGCGGCTCTTCGATGTTGTTCGTCAAAAAGTCGCCCAAGTCGCCTGAGGTGAGCTTTCCGGACGTGTCGATGAAGCCCACGACCTGCAGGAACGAGGCGGAGCTCTTTTGCACCTGCACGCCCAACTGACGCACGGTGTCGGGCAACGTCGGTTCGGCCATCGAAAGCTTGTTTTGCACCTGCACCTGAGCAATGTCGGGGTTGGTGCCCGCCACGAACGTGAGCGTAATCGTCATGCGGCCGGTGGAGTCCGAGTTCGAGCTCATGTAGATGAGACCGTCCAGACCCGTCATATTCTGCTCGATCACCTGCGTGACCGTGCGCGACATCGTCTCGGCCGAAGCGCCCGGATAGGTTGCCGTAATGCGAACCTGCGGGGGCGCGATGTTGGGATACTGAGAAACCGGCAGATTGAAGATAGCGAGAACGCCCGCCAGCATGATCGTGATGGCGATCACCCAGGCAAAAATCGGTCGGTTGACAAAGAAACGACTCAGCATGCTTGTGTCATCCTCTGTTCGTTACTTAGCAGCTGCGGCCGGCGCTGCAGCGGCAGGAGCCGCGGCAGCCTTTTCGCCCGCAACCGTGTACTGCACAAGCGCACCCGGGCGCACGCGCTGCAGGCCCTCGACGATCACTTTGTCACCGTCCTTAAGGCCCTTGTTGATGATCCAGTTGGTGCCTTCGGTACCGCCGATCACAACGTCGCGGCTTTCCACCTTGTTTTCCGCGTTGACGATGTAGACGTACGGGTCGCCGGTCGTACGGCGCATCGTGGCGCGCTGATCGATCTTGATCACGTTTTCGCGCACACCGTCGACCAAACGAGCGCGCACAAACATACCGGGCAAGAGTTCGCCGTCGGGATTGTCAAAGACAGCACGCACACGCACCGTGCCGGTGCTTTCGTCAACCAAGGCGTCCTTAAATGTCAAACGACCCAAGTGCTTGTAGACCTTGTCGCCGTCAAGCACAAGCTGCACGTCGGCCGATCCGTCCTTGTTGACCTTCAAAATGCCGGCGGCAGCCTGCTCACGAAGCTTGGAAAGTTCGTTAAAGGACTGCGTCACGTCGACGTAGATCGGGTCAAGCTGCTGCACAACCGTAAGACGGTTGGTTTGATTGGCCGTCACCAGAGCGCCCGGCGTCACTTCAGACAAAGACACGCGTCCCGTGATCGGGCTTCTCACCTCGGTGTACCGCAGGTTGATTTGCGCCGTATCAAGCGCAGCCTTGGCCGCTTCCACGTTGGCAAGCGCGACCTTGTAAGCGGCCTGTGCCTGATCGTTGGCTGAACGGCTCACCGCATTGACCTTCACAAGCTCGGCCGAACGCTTGGCATCGGCTTTGGTGGAAGCCAAATTGGCGCGCGCCTGCAACAAGGCAGCCTTTGCGGAAGCCACCTGCGCCTTATAAATTGCCGGATCAATGCGGTAAAGCGACTGCCCTTCCTTCACCATGGCGCCTTCCTTAAAGAGGCGCTTCTGCAGAATGCCGCTGACCTGCGGACGCACTTCTGCGGTCTGATAGGCCGTAGCTCGACCCGGAGCTTCGGTACGCATGATGGCGTCCGACAGTTCCACAGGTTGGACGACGACCTGAACGGCCTGGGGTGCGGCAGCGGCCTGCTGCTGATTGCCTCCCTTATCCAGGCAGCCCGTGAGCGACGCAGCGGCAAAGCCGGCCGCAATCAGCACATACGTCGTGCGAAATTTCAAAGCCATTATGAGACTCCGTTGAATGCTTTTTGAATTTCTTGTGAGACCGGCCAGCAACTTCTCGATGCCTTCCCCGCCGGATTCGGGGGCGAAAGGGGCGTGTTTAAGAGACACATCAACCCCTCAGCTTCGCTCAACTGAATGAATGATCGTTCAGTTTTTGGCACTGAACGAGCGTTCAGCATTCTAGTCAGAATTTTGCGCTTTGTTGTGTTCGCTCTTCAAACTTTACATTTCGGCTGCCGTCGGAACGAAAAAAAGAACCCGCCGCCCGAAAGCAAACGAGTTCTCTGTCACGCAACAAACCGAAGACGTCCTTTATTCGACCGTGACGCTCTTGGCAAGATTGCGAGGCTTGTCGACATCCGTTCCGCGTGCAAGCGCCGTGTGGTAGGCCAGCAGCTGAAGCGGCACGATGTGCAGCACCGGCGACAGATCGCCGTAGTTTTCCGCCAGACGGATCACATGCATGCCCTCGGTGTCTTCGATCACGCTGTCGCCGTCGGCAAACACGTAGAGTTCACCGCCTCGGGCGCGCACTTCCTGCATGTTGCTCTTGAGCTTTTCGAGGAGTTCGTCGTTGGGAGCAATCGTCACCACGGGCATGTTGGCGTCCACAAGCGCAAGCGGACCGTGCTTGAGCTCTCCCGCCGGATACGCCTCGGCGTGGATGTAGCTGATTTCCTTAAGCTTGAGCGCGCCTTCCAGAGCAATCGGATAGTGAACGCCGCGACCGAGAAAGAGCGCATGCTCCTTGCCTGCAAAGCGTTCGGCCCAGGCAATGATCGAGGGCTCGAGCGCCAGAACGCCGGTCATGGCCGCCGGGATATGCCGCAGACGCGAAATCGCATCGGCTTGCTCGTCCTCCGAGAGACGACCGCGCAATTTTGCAAACACAAGCGTCAAAAGATAGAGCGCCACAAGCTGCGTCGTGAAAGCCTTTGTGCTCGCGACACCGATTTCCACACCTGCGCGGGTGATGTACGCCAACCGGCATTCATGCACCAGAGCGCTTTGCGCTACGTTGCAGATTGCCAGCGTTTTGTTCATTCCCATCGAACGAGCGTGCTTTAAGGCAGCAAGCGTATCGGCCGTTTCACCCGACTGCGAGATCGTCACGACAAGCGTGCCGGGATCCGGAATGGAGCTGCGGTAGCGGTATTCACTCGCAATTTCCACATCCACAGGAATCCCGGCGATCGACTCGAGCCAATACTTAGACGTCAGCGCCGCATAAAAACTCGTGCCGCAGGCAAGCATCAGAATGCGGCGCGTATCGCGGAATACCGCCTCGGCATCTTCGCCGAAAAGGGTCGGCGTAATGCCTTCGACACCTTCGAGCGTGTCGGCGATGGCTCGGGGCTGCTCGAAAATTTCCTTTTGCATGTAGTGCCGGTAGGGACCGAGCTCGGCAGCGCCGGCATAGGCCTGCACGATGACGGCTTTGCGTTCGACAGGTTGCCATTGGTCCGGTCCCGTGCGCGCAAAAATCTCCGCTTTATCCTTGGTCATCGAGACGACGTCGCCGTCATCAAGATAAACAATTCGATCGGTCACTCCCACAAGCGCCATTGCGTCGCTTGCAATGAAGTTTTCTCCTTCGCCCAAGCCCACCACCATGGGCGAGCCCTGACGCGCACCCACAATGCGCTCGGGATGGCGCTTGTCGAACACCGCCACGGCATAAGCACCGGTGACGCGCGCAAGAGCCTTCTTGAGGGCCTCCAGAAGGTCGTCTTTCAAGTAAAAGTTGACGAGATGCGCCAACACTTCCGTGTCAGTCTGACTTTGCATCTTCACGCCGGTGGCTTCGAGCTCGGCTCTCAATTCGGCAAAATTTTCGATGATGCCGTTGTGCACGAGCGCGATGCGGTTGCCGGCGATATGCGGATGAGCATTGGCAACAACAGGACCGCCGTGCGTTGCCCAACGTGTGTGGGCGATGCCCACAGTACCCCGCATGCCTTCGGCCTGCACCTGATCGGCTAGATCCTTGACGCGCGCCACGCTGCGGGCTCGGTCGATTTCACCGTCGCGCACCACCGCTACACCGCAACTGTCGTAGCCTCGGTATTCAAGGCGCTTGAGGCCTTGCAGAAAAACGGGAACGATGTCCCTGCCGGCAACGCCGGCCACAATTCCGCACATTTTCGGTCTCCGCGATCAGTTTTCCTTCACGAAGGTGTAGCCCTCGGGAACCGGCGGCTTCCAACCCTCGATCGTGGTCTGTCGAGCCCGAGCGAGCGTGAGTTTTTCTTCGGGCGCGTTGTGCGTCAGAGTCGTGCCCGCGCCGATGGTTGCTCCGGCGCCGACCGTGACCGGCGCTACAAGCTGCGTACCGGAGCCGATAAAGGCCTTGTCGCCGATCGTCGTGCGGAACTTCTGCACACCGTTGTAGTTGCACGTGATGGTGCCTGCGCCGATGTTCACACCTGCACCCATCGTGGTGTCGCCGATGTAGGAAAGGTGATTGACCTTGGAGCCGACGCCAACCTGTGACTTCTTGATTTCAACAAAGTTGCCGATATGCACCTGATCGGAAAGCTCCGCTCCCGGACGCAGCCGCGAATAGGGTCCGATTTTGGCGTCGGCGCCGACCTTGGCCGAATCGATATGCGTAAAAGCTTCAATGCGAGTGCCCGCCGCAATTTCAGCGTTGCGGATGACGCAGTAGGGGCCGACCACGACATTGTCGCCGAGCTTCACATCGCCTTCGAACACGCAGCCGACGTCGATTACAACATCGCGTCCGCACTGCAAATTGCCGCGGATGTCCAGACGCGACGGGTCTAGAACTGTCACGCCGCTTTCGGTGAGCTGTTCTGCAAGGTGGTCCTGCCAAATCCCTTCCAGACGTGCGAGCTGCGTCTTGGAATTGACGCCTTCGACTTCAAAGCTGCGCCGCGGTCGAGCCGAATTGATGCGTACACCGTCGCGAACCGCAAGCCCGATCACATCGGTGAGGTAATACTCGCCCTGTGCATTGGAGGTTTTCAGTTCGGAAAGCCACCCCTGTAAACGCGCTGTCGGCAACAGCATGATGCCGGTGTTGACTTCGCGGATTTGCTTCTGACCCTCGGTCGCGTCCTTTTGTTCGACAATCGCCACAATGCGGCCCTTCTGGCGCAGAATGCGGCCGTATCCCGTGGGATTGCGCAGCACCGTCGTCAGAATCGCCATACCGTCGCCCGCAGCCGTCTGCAGGCGTTCGATCGTTTCGGGCTGCACCAACGGCACATCGCCCAACAGCACCAAAGTGTATTCGGCCGCCGGATCCAATTCGGGCAACGCACACTGAAGCGCGTGTCCGGTTCCCATCTGCGGCTCCTGCAGCGCAAAGCAAATGCCTTCTTCCTGGGCAAAAGCAGTCTTAACGGCTTCGGCACCGCACCCCACCACCACAACCGTGCGGGAAACATCGGCAAGCTTTTTGACGCTTGAGAGCACATGCGCAAGCATCGGCTTGCCGGCAAGCGGCTGAAGCACCTTGGGCAGCGACGAATGCATACGCTTGCCCTGTCCGGCGGCAAGAATGACAACGTTGATCATGGAAAATTCCTTTTGAATTGCGCCCTTTTGAATTTCAGTAGGATTCGGGCGGGTTGGGGATAAAAGTCGGGACTATTGTGCCATCAAGGCATGCGCTTGTGTGGCCTCGGACGCAACAAACCCGCCTCGGCGCACGCGGCTTCGGCGGGTTTGTCTCGGAATAGGGCGTCAATAGCCGCAGCGTCAGGCCTGAGCCTGTTCAATGCCGGCCAGGAGCCAACCGCTCGAATCGTCGTCCTTGCGGGTGAGAATCCAACGCTCGTCGACGGTTTCGAATTCGCCTTCGATCTTCATGGCACCCTTGAACTGCACGACGGCAATGTGTTCGCCTTCGCCGTTTGCAATACCCAAAAGCTTGGTTTCGAGGTTGATCACTTCGGAAGTCTGCTTGACCCCGCTGCGTTCGCGCAGACGGTGCGTAAGCTCAATAAAGAGCTCGTCAGTCGTAAAGTCGCCAAGCGAGTTGTAGTCGCCCGAATCCCAAGCCTGCTGCAGGCGCACGAAGTTTTCCTTGGCAACCTTTTCAAAGCCGGCAACGTCGAAGCCCGCAGGAATTTCCAGTTCGCTCAGATTTTCAGTTTGCGCGGCTTCACCGTTTTGACGGGCAAACATATCCATCACGCTGCCCGGACGGGATCCGGCTGCTTCGGGCATTGCCGCCGCAGCGCTTTGCGCCTGGCTATAGGTGTTCGGCTGAGGATCGGGTTCGCGCTGGGGCTGTACATAGGCCGACTGCTGCGAAGCACCGGTACGGGCGCCGGCAGAACGGGCGGCAAACATGCCGAGCACCATGCGCAAGGCAAAATAAAGCAGCGCCGCCAACAAGACGATCATGATGATCTGGCCGAAGCTCTCCGAGAGGCCCAGTGCGCTCAACAAGGCGGTAATACCCAAAGCAGCAGCCGCACCCATGAGCAAATTGCGCATCATGCTCGGCTTGGCAGCATTGGCGGCAGCGTTCGCAGCAGCGTTTTTCTGCGGCTGAGCTGCGTTCTGACGAGCAGCCTGATTTTGCTGCATGGCGGGCGACTTGGGCGCAGGCGCAGCCTGACGCAGCGCCGGAGCGGGACGGCCCAAACTCATTCCGCCGCCTAAACGACGCGCGGCCTCGGCGTTGTCGATAGCGGTGGTGAACATCACCAAACCGACGGCCAAAATGGCAAAAAGCTTTTTCATAATGATTTTTTCTGTTCTCTCTCGGTTGTAGGCAGCCGAAGAAAAACACCCGTCTTCTTCGGCAGACAGCGGCTAGTAATTGTACGGATGAGCCGAGCGCCGTAAAACAGGTGTTTTCTTTGATGTGTATGCAAATTTTTCAAAAACTGCAGAGAGCTTTCTACGGCTTGAGGCCGATGTGAAGCGCACACACGCCAAACGTCATGTTCTTGTACGCCACTCGGTCGATGCCGACGTCAAGCATGATTTTCTTGAGCGTATCCTGATCCGGATGCATGCGAATCGACTCGGCCAAATACCGGTAGCTTTCCGCATCACCGGCAATCTTTTGTCCGAGCCAGGGCATGATCTTGAAGGAATAGAGATCGTAGAAGGGCTTGAAGATCTTCCAGCAGCGGCTGAATTCAAGCACAACAACGCGGCCGCCCGGCCGAATGACGCGCAGCATTTCCTTTAGGGCTCGATCCTTGTGCGTCATGTTGCGCAATCCGAAACTCACCACGGCAATATCGAAGTAGTTGTCCTCGAACGGAAGCGCTTCGCAGTCGCAGATAGCCACATGCGCACGGCAGCCGACTTCGCGCAGGCGCTTGACGCCTTCCTTAATCATTTCGTGATTGATGTCGGTCGCCCAGACCTCGCCACTCTGCCCTACAACCTCACCGAAACGGATGGCCATGTCGCATGTGCCGGAGGCAATGTCCAAAACCTTCTGCCCGGGTGCGGCACCCGAAAGCGACACGCAGGTGCGCTTCCAGGAACGGTGCAGTCCGAAGCTGAGCACATCGTTCATCAAGTCGTAGCGCTTTGCTACAGACTCGAACACTTCCTTGACGTCCTCTTCCTTTTCGCTTTCGGGAACGGCGCGGTAGCCGAAGTCCACCTGCTTTTCGTCCTGAACGGACTTTTTATTATTCGCTTCCGACATCACGATTCTCAATGCTGTTTCGACGGGCACGTTGCCTTGGGTTTCGGCATGAAGGGAACGTTGGCAGGATCCGCCGGATCGCGGCTGGCGCCGGCAGCCTTAAGCTGCTCAAGGTAGCCGTTCCAGAGTTCTTCGCGGCGGTTGCCCAGATCGATAAGGTAATCCCAGCTGTAGATGCCGGAATCGTGCCCGTCGTCAAAAACAAAGCGGATGGCATAGCGGCCGACCGACTCGACGGATGTGATGTCCACATCTCGCTTGCCGACCTGCAGCTTCGCCTGATCGGGTGTATGTCCCGTTACTTCGGCCGAAGGCGAAAACACTCGCAGAAATTCGAACGAAAACGAGAAGCTGCGGCCGTCGTCAAAGGCAATGTCGAATCGCTTGCTCTTTTTGTGCAAGCTCATATCTACGGGAAACGCCATCTGCAGAAGTGTCCTATGAAAAGAAAAAAGCGCGCCGAAAACCGCGCGCTCTCTTTGTGTCTCGGCTGAAATTGGTGCCGCCGGCGGGACTCGAACCCACATCACAGCCTTCGGAGGGCCATATTCTATCCAGTTGAACTACGGCGACGGACGGCAGGCATTATACGGAACTGTTGGCATTAAATGCCTGCAGGATCGACTTCGATCGTCCAATCGGTGCCCGCGTCCCGCGGATCGGCTTGGCTCATCACCTGAATCCAAGCCCTCAGAAAGGCATGCAGTCGCGCTCTCGAACTCGATTCAACCAGAAGCTGTGCACGCTCCCAGTCCATCAGACGCATCAGCGGCATCGGCACCGGTTCGTAAATGAAAATATCATCTGCCGCAATCGCTTCGGCCTTTTGTTTGGCGCGCTTTAAAAATCCCAGAGCACGTTCGAGCGTTTTAGCTTGAGCCGTAAGCAACGCTTGGCGACAGAAAGGCGGCGCCGCCGCTTCTTCACGCTCCTTCAAGAGCCGCTCGGCAAACTGCTCGTAGCTCTGCGCTTTCATATCCGCGTAGACCGGATGCTTCGGATAACGCGTTTGGATAAGAACGCGGCCGGGTTCCTGGGCCCGGCCCGCGCGGCCGGCCACCTGCATCAGCGTAGCGTAAAGATGCTCCTCGGCTCGCACGTCGGGACTCACGAGCTGAGCATCGGCATTGAGCACCACTACCAACCTAACCCGTTTGAAATCATGCCCCTTGGCGATCATTTGCGTGCCGACAACGATGTCGACATCGCCGGAATGCACCGATTCGAAAGCGGCCTCGGCAGCCGTCTTGCTGCGCACGCTGTCACGATCGATGCGAAGAAGCCGCGCCTGAGGCCATAGCGCCTCAATAGCCTCTTCGATTCTCTGGGTGCCTGTACCTACCGGCAGCACCTCGGCATTGCCGCATATGGGACAGCGCTCCGGAAGCCGATAGCGGGTGCCGCAATGGTGGCATACCAGACGTTTTTCCTTCTTATGAAAAACGGTAAAACCCGAGCAATGCTCGCAACGGCTCACCCAACCGCAAGCCGTACAGCTGATCACCGGCGCGTAGCCGCGCCGATTGATGAACATCAAGACCTGACCGCCCGCCTCAAGCGTTTCGGTTACGGCCTGCTTTACTTCATCGGCAAAGACAGTCGGCTTACGCTTACTCATGTCGATCAGATCCAGCTGAGGCAGATGCGCTGCCGCTACCGCTCGATGCGAAAGCGTTAGACGCCGGTAGCTGCCTGCGCGCATCTGCTGCCAGGTTTCAAGCGAAGGGGTAGCCGAACCGAGCACACAGGCAATTTTGTTGTCAAACGCACGCTTGAGCGCCACATCTCGCGCCGAAAAACGCATGCCCTGCCCATCCTTGTAGCTTTGGTCGTGCTCCTCGTCGACAATGACAAGCGCGAGCTTTCGAAAGCTCGCAAACACTGCCATGCGGGTTCCCACCAAAATTCGAGCTCGTCCTTCATGTACCGCAAGCCAGTTGCGAGCTCGCTCGAGCTGTGTAAGTCCGGAATGCAGCGTTACGACGGTCGTATCCACAAAGCGGCCGCGCACCCGCGCTTCGAGCTGCGGCGTCAGATTGATTTCCGGCACGAGAAGCATCACCTGCGCTTCGGAATCTCGAGACAAAATACTTTCGATGATGTGCAGGTAGACCTCGGTTTTACCGGATCCCGTTACTCCGAAAAGCAGAAACGGAGCATAGCCGGAACTTTTCGCTACGGCATCGGCTGCGGCCTTCTGCTCGTCATTGAGCTCCGGAGCCGGTTCACGTCGAATTTTTTTCGCTTTGAGTTCGCGCAGCTTGGCCAGACGCTTCTCATACTGCGGCGAGGGAGCCGAACGGAAAAATTGCGGCAATGCAGAGATCGCCGCTTCGCCGCGTGAACGCAGGTAGTAATCCGCCGCAAAGTTCATCGTTTTAAGCCATTCGCCGCCTAGGGGCGCTACGTCGTTGAAGACCCTCAGAACCGATTTGACGCGCTTGGCCTCCAATTGCGTCGTTTGCGCAAGTCCCGTGACGATTCCCACCACTTTTCTCGCTCCAAGCGGGACCAACCCCCGATCCCCAAGCTGCGGCAGCGGATTGTCTCCTATCGCGTAATCAAGCTCGGGGAGCGGAGCGTCAACAATGACTTTGACAAACTGCGGCGAATCCATGAAAAAAACGTCAGCGGGAAAGTAAAAAAGAAAAGTCTTGTCCTACACGGCCTGCATTTTAAGTGCTTGACCTATTTGCCTGATAACTGTGGAAAACAACTTTCAGCCTGTGGATAACTCTGTGAAAAACTCATTTTTCCCCGATGGCATCAGGGGATAATTACGGCTGCGGTTCTTTTCCGCCACTCCTATAGATTCGAAACTATTTCCTTTAAAATCAATGCATTAGATGAATTCCACAGTAGAAAGGCTCTCGTTGCGAGAGCCTTTTCATTGTTCACAAGCTGTGATCAACCCTGTGGATAACTTTGTGGAAAATGTTTTTCCGCAAGTTGTTGTGGGCTGCCGTCGGTCGCCCACTAGAGCATTACTGGGCGTGCAGCTGACGCGAGTAGCTGTGCACTTCGTCGACGAGAATGCGCACGGCCTCCGGATCGGTGTGTTGGTTGATGCCGTGCCCCAGGTTGAAGACATGACCGCCCGCACCGACCGTTCCGAAACTGTCGAGAACACGGCGAGCTTCGCGGCGAATAGCCGCTTCGTCGGCAAAGAGAACTGCAGGATCGAGGTTCCCCTGCAACGCCACCTTATCCTGCACGCAGGCTCGTGCCTTGGCAAGATTAACGGTCCAGTCGAGACCGATGCAGTCGGCCCCGGTTTCCGCCATTTCTTTGAGCCACGGAGCGCCGCCCTTCGTAAAGAGAATCACGGGAACCTTCTCGCCGTCGTTTTCACGAATGAGGCCGTCGACGATCTGCTTCATATACTTGAGACTGAATTGCTCAAAACAGCCGTCAGCCAAGGCGCCGCCCCAAGTGTCAAAAATCTGCACAGCCTGAGCGCCTGCCTGAATCTGAGCATTCAGGTAGGCTGTCACGGCGCGTGCATTTACGTCCAGAATGCGCTCAAGCAAATCCGGACGCGAGTACATCATCTTCTTGACTGTTGCAAAATCCTTGGAGCTGCCGCCTTCAACCATGTAGCAGGCAAGCGTAAAAGGCGAACCGGAAAAACCGATCAGCGGCACTCGGTCGGCAAGCTCACGGCGAATAACTCGCACGGCTTCAGTCACGTAGCCCAGTGTTTCTTCAATATCGGGGACAAAAAGAGCGTTGACGGCCTCTTCGCTTTGCACAGGCTTGGCAAAAACCGGGCCTTCTCCCGCGACAAAGCTCAGTCCGAGTCCCATCGCATCGGGCACCGTCAAAATGTCGGAAAAAAGAATTGCTGCATCCAGCCCAAACCGATCGACCGGCTGCAATGTCACTTCACACGCGGCTTCCGGACACTTGGCAAGCGCCAGGAAAGATCCTAGACGAGCACGCGTGGCGTTGTATTCGGGCAAATAGCGTCCGGCCTGGCGCATCAGCCACAAGGGGGTATAGTCAGTGTGTTCGCGCTTGAGCGCACGCAGGAATGTGTCGTTGATCGGTTTCATGGCAAAAGACAAAAATCTTCAAAGCGTACGAGAAAGCTTGGATTCTCGCACACCAAACCTTTGTTCTTGGTTAAGAGTCGACGCCGAGGGCGTCATTGTGTGTATTCACGCGCGCCCCGGCGCCAAAAAAGATGCCGTCGTCGGCACCTTCGACGGCCGGTTGAAGGTGGCGTTGGCTGCGCCGCCGGTGGACGGAAAGGCAAATGCCAAGCTGTGCGCATTTCTGGCCAAAAAACTCGGCACGGCCAAATCCGCAGTGAGTCTGCTCACGGGCGAAACGAACCGCGAAAAGCGTGTTCGCGTTGTCGGCATTCCGCCCGAGCAAGTGCTTGAAAAACTCAGTCCCGAAGCGTCTTAACGGATTACCAGCACAGGACGATCGGCTTCGGCTAGCGTTTTTTGAGTCTCGGAACCCAGGAAAAGGCTGCCGAGCGACCCCAAACCGCGGCTGGCCATCACGATAAAGCGCGCATCGTAGCGAAGCGCCACTTCAAGGATACCTTCATGCGGCGAAGCAGCATGTTCGGCAAGCACCTTATAGCGCACACCGGCAGCCTGAGCCTCTTCTGCAATTGTCTGCAATCGATCGCGAACTTCCTGCGGCTCATTTTCCAAACCGCCTTCCGGAGCGTCCCCCTTGACCACCGTCATGCCCAACAAAGGCAAACCGAGCGTTTTGGCCAGTTCGACAGCCGTCGTAATTCCCTTTTCGGACAAGGTGCTGCCGTCGGTGCAGACCTGAATAACATCCGTAAAGTCGTGCTCACTCATCGCGATGATCCTTTTTTTCTAATCCAATCGAAACGTCGCCTCGGCGACCTGTCTTTCAATGCTAGCGCAAGCATAGGTAAGCTGTCACTTCGCGCACAAAAGAAAAACGGCCGGTTTCCCGACAACATCCTGAGCAATGCAGGATTCGTCCGGAAAAAGGCCGTTTCTCAAGCAAGGCGCCTGAAGCGCCGTTGCGCACGGTCAGTGCCGCATACGCTTGATGTAAGCGATCTGCGCAGCCAATGCTGCCATGGTCGCCTCGAGCTTGGCAATCTCCATATTGCTCTGCGCCTTGGCGCGGTGAAGCTTCGCTTCTTCGAGCGCCTGCTTCGCCTTGGCTTCATCGAGATCCTTGCTGCGGATGGCCGTATCGGCAAGAACCGTCACGCGGTCGGGCTGCACCTCAAGGATGCCGCCGGCGACGAAAACGTTTTCCGCATTGCCTTCCTTCGTCGTGATGCGCACGGCACCGGGACGAATGCGGGTAATCAGCGGAACGTGTCCAGGCAGAATGCCGAGCTCACCTTCCTGACCGGGGAGAGCCACAAATTTGGCTTCACCGGAGAAGATGGCTTCTTCCGCGCTGACGACGTCAACAAAAATCGTAGCCATAGGTTGCTCCAAAAAATCGGCTGAATGCCGGTGCGGCGGCAGGATGCATCCGTAGACGAAACCTGCCGCAGCAGTGAGCCGGAATTACTTGATCGTCTTGGCCTTTTCAAAGGCTTCGTCGATCGTGCCGACCATGTAGAAGGCCTGTTCGGGCAGCTGGTCGCATTCGCCGTCGACAATCATCTTGAAGCCGCGGATGGTTTCCTTGAGCGGCACATACTTGCCGGGCGAGCCCGTGAACACTTCGGCCACGTGGAAGGGCTGGGACAGGAAGCGCTGGATCTTACGAGCGCGGGTCACAGCAAGCTTGTCTTCAGGCGACAGTTCGTCCATACCGAGAATGGCGATAATATCGCGCAATTCCTTGTACTTCTGAAGCGTTTCCTGAACACGACGAGCAACCGTGTAGTGTTCTTCGCCGATGATGTTGGGGTCAACCTGACGGGACGTAGAGTCAAGCGGGTCAACAGCCGGATAAATACCCAGAGCGGCAATATCACGGCTCAACACGACGGTGGCGTCCAAGTGGCTGAACGTGGTAGCCGGAGACGGGTCAGTCAAGTCGTCGGCAGGAACGTACACGGCCTGAATCGAGGTAATGGAACCCGTCTTGGTGGAAGTGATTCGTTCCTGGAGCTTGCCCATTTCTTCGGCCAGCGTCGGCTGGTAGCCCACAGCGGAAGGCATACGGCCGAGCAGAGCAGACACTTCGGTACCGGCAAGGGTGTAGCGGTAGATGTTGTCGATGAAGAGCAGGATGTCGCGGCCTTCGTCACGGAAGGCTTCGGCCATCGTAAGGCCCGTCAGAGCAACACGCAGGCGGTTGCCCGGCGGTTCGTTCATCTGACCGAACACCATCGCCACCTTGTCGAGAACCTTGGACTCTTCCATTTCGTGGTAGAAGTCGTTGCCCTCACGGGTACGTTCACCGACACCGGCAAACACGGAGTAGCCGCCGTAAGCCTTAGCGATGTTGTTGATGAGCTCCATCATGTTGACGGTCTTGCCCACGCCGGCACCGCCGAACAGACCGATCTTGCCGCCCTTGGCGAACGGGCAGATCAAGTCGATAACCTTAATGCCGGTTTCGAGCAGGTCCACGGAGGGGCTCAGTTCGTCAAACTTGGGAGCCTCACGGTGAATCGTGCGGCGTTCGTCTTCGCCGATGGGGCCGCAATCGTCGATGGGACGACCCAGCACGTCCATGATTCGGCCCAGCGTCTTGTGGCCGACAGGCACGGAAATGCCGGCGCCGGTAGAGCGAACCTTCATGCCGCGCTGCAGACCTTCGGACGAGCCCATGGCAATGGTGCGCACCACGCCGTCGCCCAGCTGCTGCTGCACTTCAAAAGTCAGGCCGGCTTCGGCCAGGGTGTTGTTCTCATCCTGTTCCAGGACGAGAGCGTCATAAACCTTCGGCATCGCGTCGCGGGGGAATTCAATGTCCACCACAGCGCCGATGACCTGAACGATTTGTCCGATACTCATTGGTTTTTCCTCGGTATTCAAATCTGTTTCTTAAGACACGGCGGCGGCACCACCGACGATTTCGGTGATTTCCTTCGTAATGCCGGCCTGACGGGTCTTGTTGTAGACGAGCTGCAGTTCACCGATCAGCTTCTTGGCGTTGTCCGAAGCGGCCTTCATGGCCACCATACGGGCAGACTGCTCGGAAGCCATGTTTTCTGCAACCGACGAATAAATCAAAGCTTCGACGTAGCGCTTGAGCAATTCGTCGAGCACGGTCTGCGCATCCGGTTCATAAATGTAGTCCCACGAATACGCATGCGGTTTTTCCCCGAGGGATGCGAGCTTGTCGTCGGTAAGCGGCAAAAGCTGCTCGATGACCGGTTCCTGCTTCATCGCATTGATGAAACGCGAATAAGCGAGGTACACACAGTCCACCTTGCCCTGCGAGTAAGCATCAAGCTGTACTCGGATGGCACCCAGCAGGCGTTCCAACTGGGGATGGTCACCAAGCTGCACAACCTGGCTGACGACTTCAAGACCGGCATGTCCGCAGAAAGCAACGGCCTTATTGCCGATTGCCGTCACCTGCAGCGTCACGCCCTGTTCACGAAGCTCAGCGGACTTATGCAGAACCTGACGCTGAATATTGGTATTCAGCGCGCCGGCCAAGCCTTTGTCCGTGGTCACCATGATGAGCGCAGCCTTACCGGTCTGAACCTTGTGCTTGACGAGGAACGGATGGCTGTAGTCCGCACGGGCGCTTGCAAGGTGCGCAATGATGTTGCGCACCTTATCGGCGTACGGGCGGGCTGCGCGCATACGATCCTGAGCCTTACGCATCTTCGAGGCCGCAACCATTTCCATCGCCTTGGTGATCTTGCGCGTGTTCTGCACGCTCTTGATCTTTCCGCGAATTTCCTTTGTACTAGGCATGAGGTCCTCTCAGAGTGTGTTGGTACCGATTACCACGCACCGTTCGCCTTGAACTCTTCAATGGCAGACTTCATGAGGGCGCTGTCTTCCTTGGACAGTTCCTTCTTCTGCTCAATGCGTTCAATGAGATCGGCGTGATGCTGCTGCAGGTACTCGCGCATAGCGCGTTCGCACTTCAGGGCATCCTTAACGGACACGTCGTCGAATGCGCCCATTTCAACAGCGTACAGCGTCACAGCTTCTTCCCAAACCTGCAGAGGCTGGTACTGAGGCTGCTTCATGAGTTCGGTCA
>OOAH01000760.1_pt1 | contig 35365 bp, 25 predicted proteins | sample 1671801 | NCBI WGS metagenome assembly OOAH01 (sample SAMN06348194, study PRJEB24527) | human gut metagenome | biome: human gut; feature: ankylosing spondylitis patient; material: feces | host: Homo sapiens | place: China | collected 2015-10 | reverse complement strand
GAGCGAAGTTGGGAGCCCGGCTGATTCTGCGGTTTCTGTGCCGACGCTGAGCAAGCCCGGCCTGCTGGTTATGGATGTGGACTCCACGCTCATTGACGAAGAGGTTATCGACGAGTTGGGCGTGGTGGCTGGCTGCGGTGAGGAGATTGCCGGAGTGACCGCACGCGCCATGCGCGGCGAAATGGAGTTCTGCGATGCGCTGCGCGCACGAGTGGCCCTGTTGAAGGGCCTGCCGATCTCCGTGTTCGACACGGTGCATGACAAGCTGCATTTCACCAAGGGTGCACTGGAGCTTATCGACACGCTGCATGAACACGGTTGGAAGATCGGCGTGGTGTCCGGAGGCTTCCATGAAGTGGTTGACATGTTGGCGGCCGAGCGCCATATCGACTATTGGATTGCCAACCGGCTTGAGGTTGAGGACGGTCATCTGACCGGCAAAGTGCTTGGTGAGATCGTATGCAAGACCGTGAAGCTGCACGCCTTGCAAGCGTGGGCGGACCGTTTGGGTATTCCGATGAGCCAGACCGTGGCTGTGGGCGATGGCGCCAACGACATTCCGATGATTCAGGCCGCCGGTCTGGGTCTCGCGTTCTGTGCCAAGCCAAAGACCCAGCTCGCCGCCGACAAAGCCATCAACGACCGCGACCTAACCCACGTGCTCGATTATCTGCGCCGGTAAAATTTTACCGACCTCGGCTCCGGCACTTATAGTTGAGCCATGACTACTTCAGGCGCAGAACAGTTGACGCTTGCGGGGCTGGCTCCCCGCAAGCGGCGTAAACGTGCGCCTGCGGAGCATACGCCGGCCGAGCAGCATCCCATAGCGCAAGTCGTGTTGGATGTGCAGGCGCTCCACCTCGGCCAGACATTCGATTACTTCATTGATGAAAAAGACAGCGAGGCCGCACAACCGGGTGTGCTGGTGCGCGTGCGGTTTGGCGGTCAGAGGGTCAGCGGCGTGATCTGGGCACGCACCGATACCAGCGATACCCCGCGCTCTTCGATTCGCTATATCGAACGGGTGTTGAGCCCCGATGTGCTGGTTCCCGCATCGATGCGTGAGGATATCGGTCTGATTGCCAAAGCCTATGGCGGCACACGGGCCAATATTCTGCGTTTCGCTGTGCCACCGCGCGTGGCCAAGGTGGAGGCCGAACAGCGGTTGGCCGCGTCGTTCCGCCGACCGGTCGGCGGCTCCCTACCAGATAATACGCAAGGCGGTTTTGCCGGGCGTGGCACCAATCCCGATGGGACCAAACCTGCTGGCTCTACCTTTGCCGTTGCCAGTACCGTTTCGGAGGGGGCTGCGCAGGGGTATCGTCGTCTGACCGCCAATTACGCCGACGTCAATGTGCTTCATGATGCGCTTACCGGTCAGCGTTTCCAATCTTTTGTGTTTGATTCGCTGCCCGGTGCACAGGAGTGGCAACGGAACATGGCATGGATGGTGGCCACTGCGCTGAGTGCCGGTAAAGCTGCCGTGGTTGAATTGCCCACCATGCGCGAGGTCGAAGACCTGATGCCTATGCTGCGCAATTATGGGCTCAAACCGTTCGCCCCTGCTCCGGCCGGCGGCTGGGTGGGCGACGTCGCCGTGCTTAACGCGGAGACCATGCCCGCGGCCGACCGGTATCGCACCTATCTGGCTGTGGCGTTGGGACAGGTGAAGGTGGTGATCGGCACCCGTGCGGTGATGTATGCGCCGGTTGAAGGCCCGGCGCTGTTCGCCATTTTGGAGGATGCCGCCTATCAGAACATGGACGGTATGATGCCATTTCCACAGGCCCGTGGCGTGATGCGGCTGCGCGCCAAGTCCCATGGCGGCGTGTTCGTGGCCATGGCCAATGCGCGCACCCCGCAAAGCCAGTGGGAAAACACCGGTCCAGGTACAGTGGAGACCCCAGTGAGCGGCTATTCCACCACAATTCATCCGCTCGCCTCGCCGCTGAAGGACGCCACTCCTTGGGTGCGTTGGCTCAATCGCGATGAACTTGCGCGTCTTGCCGACCCGTCCATCGGGGCGCGCGTGCCGCATACGGCCGTCCGCGTGCTATCTAAGGCTTTGGAGAGCGGCCCCGTGCTGCTGTCCATTCCGCAAGACAGCGTCAGTGAGACTCTGAGTTGTGCGAAATGCCATCGTCAGGCGCGTTGTGCCAAGTGTTCTGGACCGTTGCAACTACCGGCCGACCGCCGGGATTCCACACCGCGATGCCGCTGGTGTGGGGCTGCTGCCATCAATTGGAAGTGCCCGGGCTGTGGGCATGAACGTATGCGTGTGGTGCGCGTGGGTGCTGCAGGCACTGCGGCTGAACTGGCCGGGTTGTTCCGCGGCGTGCCAGTAGTTTTGTCCAGCAAGACGCAGGGCCTGGTGCGCGATGTGGCTTGTCAGCCGATGATCGTCATCGCCACTCCCGGTTTCGAACCGCGCGTGCGTCCGGTCAGTGCCGAGCAGGGATCGGCTGGCCATGAGTATCGTGCCGTGGCCGTGCTCGACGCTTGGACCAGCTTGTATGCGTTGGGCGTGGATGCTCGCTTGGATACATTGACCGCGTGGATGCGTGCGGTGTCGTTGTGCGCGCCGCGTTCCCGTGGCGGCCAGGCGTTGATTCTCGGCGAAACCGACCCGGCCATCGCCCAATCGCTGATGCTCTGGGATTCGAGGATTCTTGCAGCCAAGGATCTTGAGGAGCGTGTGGAGACCGGTATGCCGCCGGCCGTGGCCGCCGCCTGCGTATGGGGACGCCGTGATGCGGTGATGACGCTGATGCAGCGTATCGGCGCGCTGGGCGGCGATTGGACGGCCTGCGGCGAGCTGCCCGGCATGTTGGGCCCGGTGCCGATCGCGCAACCGGACACGGTCGACGCCCGGGAGCTCGAAGCCACGGCCGACCGGGTGAAGGCAGTAATCCGTGTGCCGCAGAGTCGGCGAGCCGAGCTGGCGGCCCGACTGCACCGGGAAACCGCTCGTCATGTGGCGTCCCGCGAACCCGGCGAGCTTCGCTTCCGAGTAGATCCCAAGGACCTGATCTAATCGTCTTCAACACGTGAAACGATAATTACAGAACGAACATCGCTAGAAGGAGGACACTATGAAGGGTTGGCCTGGAGAGCCGGATATGGATTACGACGTGCTGGTCGCGGATGGCGAGGCCGCTGCGAACGCCGGCAAGCCGATCACCGACGTGATCTTCGATTTCGGCAACGTGCTGATTTACTGGGATCCGGTCGCCGTACTCATCCCCCGCTACAGCCAGAAGACCATCAACGAATTCCTCGACAACGACATCTCCGGCTTCTACGATGTCAACGACCTGATGGACGGCGGCACCAGCACCGACGAGGCCATCGCCATCATGCGCCGTGACAAGGGCGATAAGTGGGCGGACATCCTCGACTACTACATCAAGAACTTCCGCGACTCCCTGACCGGCATCGTGCCGGGCGCGCGCGTGCTGGTCAATGACCTGAAGGCCGCCGGCATCGGCGTGTGGGGCCTGAGCAACTGGGAATCCAGCACGTTCCACGTGGCCGAGGAACAGTGCGATATTCTGCAGCAGCTTGATGGCAAGCTCGTCTCCGGTTTTGTCAAGCTGCGCAAGCCACACAAGGAAATCTACGAGGCCGCGTTGAACCAGTTCGGCATCAATGCCGATGGCGCGTTGTTCATCGACGACAAGGCCATGAACATCGTCGGCTCGAATGCGGCCGGCATCCGTGGCGTACGTTTCCAGGATCCGGTCAAGCTGCGTGAACTGCTCATCGCCAATGGCGTGAACATTCCGGCCGTGCAGTGAGCATCGACATTTCAAGGAGGACCATGCTCAAACTCGTATTCGCCGGCACCCCCGACGTGGCGGTGCCCTCACTCAAGGCCTTTGCCGCCGACCCACGCTTCGACGTGGTCGGCGTCATCACCCGCCCCGACGCGCCTACCGGTCGCGGCCGCAAACTCACGCCCAGCCCGGTCAAGGCGAAGGCTCTGGAACTCGGGCTGCCCGTCATCGATCTCAAACCCCGCTCCCCCGAATTCATGGAGGCGCTGAACGACCTGCATGCGGATATCGCCGCTGTCATCGCCTATGGCAATATCCTGCCTAAGAACGTACTCGACGCAGTACCCATGGGCTGGTACAACCTGCATTTCTCCAACTTGCCGAAGTGGCGTGGCGCCGCTCCCGCCCAGCGTGCGATTTGGGCGGGCGACCCGACCACCGGCGCCGACGTGTTCAAGGTCGGCGAGGGTTTGGACGATGGCCCGATCGTCGCTTCCCTGACCATCGAGCTGACCGGCCGTGAGACCTCCGGCGAACTCCTCGACCGTCTGGCCGAGGAAGGCGCACCCATGTATGTGGATGCCTTGGCCGCCGTGGGTGAAGGCACTGCCACATTCACCGCGCAACCGGCCGAAGGCCTGGAATACGCGCACAAAATCACGGTGGAAGATGCTCGTATCAGCTGGACGGACGAGGCCGAGGCCATCGACCGTCAGGTTCGCGCCTGCACGCCACATCCTGGGGCATGGACCGAACTGTTTGCGGAGGGGCCAATCGCCGATAATGACGAGCCGGCCGCCAAACCCCTCACCCTGCATATTCTCGCCGCGCAACCGGCCGACCAGTCCAATCCCAACACTCCGGCCGAGCTTCAGCCCGGCGAGCTGAAGGTGGGCAAGAAGAACGTGTGGGTTGGTACCGGCAGCACGCCGCTGGAACTCACCCAAGTCAAGGCGCAGGGCAAGAAGGCCATGCGCGCCGCCGACTGGGCCCGAGGCGCGCGCCTCTCCCCCGCCGCCTGCGTGCGATAAACAGCAATGTTGCCCCCACTGGCGGGACGAGCCGTATAACAAACAGCCCAGTGGGCTGTTTGTAGGCGAGTGTGAGCCGTCAGGCGGACCAGAAAGAACAAAGTCCGGCATCTTCGCGAAGAAGATACCGGGCTTTTCAGCTATGCAATCGGCGATCAGTCGAGACCGGAGAGCTTGTTGATCAGCTCCGGGTCACGCGTCGCACCCTTGTCGGCCGAGCGGGCGAAGGCGGCGTACGCCTTCAGCGCCTGGGAGACGTGGCGGTTGCGGTGAGCCACGTAGCCGTCGCCAGCCTCGAGTTCGCGACGACGCTCGTCCAGCTGTTCGTCAGTCAGTTCGACGTTCACGGAACGGGCTTCGATATCGATATCGATGATGTCGCCGTTCTTGATAAGCGCCACCGGGCCCTTATTGGCAGCCTCAGGCGCCATGTGGCCGATGGCCAGACCGGAGGAACCACCGGAGTAGCGACCGTCGGTGAGCATGGCGACCTGCTTGCCGATGCCCTTGCCCTTGACGAAGGAGGTCGGGTACAGCATTTCCTGCATGCCCGGGCCACCCTTCGGGCCTTCGTAACGAATCACAAGCGCCATGCCGGGCTTCAGGGTGTCGTTCAGAATGACCTCGATGGCCTGCTCCTGGGAGTCGACCACCAGAGCCGGTCCACGGAACTTCCAGATCTCCGGCGGAACACCGGCGGTCTTGACCACGCAGCCGTCGGGGGCCAGGTTGCCGCGCAGCACGGCGAGGCCGCCTTCGTGAATCTCCGGGTGGTTGATGTCGTGGATGGCGCCGTTGGTTCGGTCGCGGTCGAGCGAATCGAACAGGGTGGTATGGGTCCACGGCTCCGGGGAGATGATGTGGCCAGGAGCGGCCTTGTACATCTGCTGGGCTTCCTCGGTGCAGGTCGGGCGCATGATGTCCCAATCGGCCAGCTTGGCTTCCAGCGTCGGATAGTCGATGGAGTGCACGTTGGTGTGCAGCTTGCCGGCGCGGTCGAGCTCGCCGAGGATGCCGGTGATGCCGCCGGCGCGGTGCACGTCGGAAATCTCCCACTTGCCGGACGGCGAGGCCTTGCAGATGCACGGCACGGTGTGGGAAATACGCTCGATGTCGTCCAGGGTGAAGTCCACGTCGGCGGACTGGGCCATGGCGAGGATGTGCAGCACGGTGTTGGTGGAACCGCCCATGGCCACATCCATGGTCATGGCGTTCTCGAAGGCTTCCTTGGTGGCGATGGAGCGCGGCAGCACGGAATCGTCGGAATCGTCGTAGTACTGGTGGGCGATCTTGACGACCTGCTTGGCGGCACGCTTGAACAGGTCCTTGCGGTAGGAGTGGGAGGCGAGGATGGTGCCGTTGCCGGGCAGGGCCAGGCCGATGGCCTCGGTCAGGCAGTTCATCGAGTTGGCGGTGAACATGCCGGCGCAGGAGCCGCAGGTCGGGCAGACGGTCTTCTCATAGTTGAGCAGTTCCTCATCGGAGACGCTGTCGTCGGCGGTGGCGTACATCACGTCGATAAGGTCGGTGCTCTTGACGGTGCCGTCGGCGAGCACCGTGGTGCCGGCCTCCATCGGGCCGCCGGAGACGAACACGGTCGGGATGTTGAGGCGCAGGGCGGCCATCAGCATGCCCGGCACGACCTTGTCGCAGTTCGGGATGCAGATGAGGGCGTCGGCGCAGTGCGCGTTGCACTGGTATTCGACGGTGTCGGCGATGATGTCGCGGGAAGGCAGGGAGTAGAGCATGCCGGTGTGGCCCATGGCGATGCCGTCGTCCACGGCCATCGTGTTGAACTCGCGCGGAATGCCGCCGGCTTCCTTGATAGCCTCGGAAACGATGCGGCCGACCTTGTTGAGGTGGACGTGACCGGGCAGGAACTCATCGAACGAGTTGGCGATGGCGATGATGGGCTTCTTGCCCATGTCGTCTCCGCTGACGCCCGCAGCACGATAGAGGGCTCGGGCGCCTGCAAAGACGCGCCCTGACATAATTTTTGCAGATCGCATTTCAGTCATGGTTCTATTCAAGCCCTTGTGAGGGACACGCCACTTGTCAAGAGTCGAATAATGGAATTTGCAAAAGCGTAACGTTTCTCACACATATTTTTGGAATACATTCCTCCACTGGAAGTCTGGCGGAGGTCCGGCAGAAGTCCCCCCAAACGGCTACACTTGCTTCGGTTGAGATAGATTTTCCAATGTCTGGAGATAAGAACAATGGCTTTTGGTACTGACCCGACACCCGACGGTCTTGCGAACCCGCCGATCGACGACCTGATGAAGCACGCCGATTCCAAGTACGCGCTGGCCATTTTCGCCGCCAAGCGCGCACGCCAGATCAACTCCTACTTCACGCAGCTCAACGAGGGCCTGCTGCAGAACATCGGCCCGCTGGTCGAATACCAGAACAATGAGAAGCCCCTGTCCATCGCCTTCCGCGAAATCGACGAGGGCCTGCTTGAGGAGACCTTGGGCGAGGACGACGCCAACGAGGGCAACTGATCGATTCCGACAATTCGTTTGGATTGTTTGGACAGTTCGTCGCCGAATGATGGTGTGAGAGTTCTCTCACAACTGATTTTGAGCGACACGCTTGCCTGAGTTATCGCAATCGGCTATAACTCAACATCGGGAGCGAATAAGACGCAAGGCTCGCGCCACCGCGCTGGTTGGCACGAGCCTTTATTTATGCCCGCTTCCACAGTGACAAGTAAAAATTGACACCGTATCATTGTGCCTCGCATCCCGCGGGGCGATAAGTCCTGAAGAAAGGGATGATATGACAGAAGAACATCGGCTTATTTCCGCCGAATCCGTGACCGAAGGCCACCCTGACAAGGTCTGCGATCAAATCTCCGACGCCATTCTTGATGATTTGCTGGCCCAAGATTCGTCCAGCCATGTGGCCGTGGAGACCTCCGCCGCCACCGGCGTGTTCCTGGTCTTCGGCGAAGTCACGTCTGAGGGATATTGCGACGTGCAGTCCAAGGTCCGCGAGACCCTGCGCAACATCGGCTACACCTCCTCCGAAGTCGGCCTTGACGCCGATTCCTGCGGCGTTGTGGTGGCCATCACCGAGCAAAGCGCCGAAATCAACCAGGGCGTTGCCCGTCTGACTGGCGATCAGGAGACCGCCGCCAGCCGCGAAGAACGTTACGAGGCACAGGGTGCCGGCGATCAGGGCGTGATGTTCGGCTACGCCACCGACGAGACTCCGACGCTGATGCCGCTTCCGATCTATTTGGCACATCGCCTCGCCTTCCGTCTGACCGAGGTCCGCAAGTCCGGTGAAGTGCCGCACCTGCGCCCGGACGGCAAGACCCAGGTAACCATTGAGTATGACGATAACGATAAGCCCGTTCGTCTGGACACCGTGCTGATCTCCACCCAGCATGATCCTGAGGTTACGCAGGATTGGCTTGCGGTTGAGCTGAAGAAGCACGTGATTGACCCGGTGCTTGATGAGGTGCTGGGTTCCAAGGTGCCGCATGACAACTACCGCCAGCTGGTCAACCCGACTGGTTCGTTCATCCTGGGCGGCCCGGCGGCCGACGCCGGTCTGACCGGCCGCAAGATCATCGTCGACACCTACGGTGGCGCTGCCCACCACGGCGGTGGCGCGTTCTCCGGCAAGGACCCGTCCAAGGTCGATCGTTCCGCCGCGTACGCCACCCGTTGGGTTGCGAAGAACATCGTGGCTGCCGGCCTGGCCCACAAGGTCGAAATCCAAATCGCCTACGCTATTGGCGTTGCCGACCCGGTATCCGTCAACGTGGAGACCTTCGGCACCGAGCAAGGCGTGACGCGCGGCCAGATCGCCGCCGCCGTACGCAAGGTCTTCGACCTGCGCCCCGCCGCAATCATCGACGAGCTCGACCTGAAGCGCCCGATCTACTTGAAGACCGCCGCGTACGGCCACTTCGGCCGCACAGACGTTGAGTTCCCGTGGGAGAAGACCGACAAGGTCGAGGAGCTCAAGGCCGCGATTGCTGCGGAGTGAGGTGCTCTAATTAGGACAGAGAGATCATAAGAATAGGGTGCTTTCCGCTGTTGATGGCGGAAAGCACCCTATTTGTTTTTCGCAGTGTCCTACGAATCTGTTCTTATTTCAATCCACGCACCCCAGTGGGGTGCGACTTGCATGTCCAGTACCGTAGCCGTGGCGTTTACCGTGAAGCGTTATCCAGACTTCGGCGGTAGGGTTAGCTCCCCACATACGCGACCTTTTCCAGTTGACGTGTATTTTAATCTCAAGTTTCGTGTTCATGGTTCCTCACTTCCGCGTGAGGCAATACAATGGTAGAGCCTCAAATTTTTGTTTGGTTTGATAATGATTTGAAGCACCGCCGACGAAGGGCCTAATCTTCGGCGGCATTACTTTTTTAATCAGGCCACCCGTCCGTGAGTTCGTAGGGGTGGCATTTGAGTGCCCGGGATAATCGCAAGGCGTTGTCAAGCGTCATGCTGTGGATGTCGTAACGTCCATTCTCATATCCGCTTAGCGTGGTCTGCGCTATCCCGGTTTGTTTGGCGAGCTGGACTTGTGTTAGCCCGGCTCGTTTTCTCAGTTCCTTTAATCCCATTGGGTTACCTCTCTTGTGTCCGGTAACCCCAGACTATCGGAATAGTCTAATAGCCACATGGAGGAAAACACTTTTGAATTTTCAAGAAGATGGTAATCAAGCAAGTCGTACACCGATTCGGCCCAATCGGGCGAATACCTGCGCAACCGCTCGATGTCGTTGTAAAACCAATCGGTAGCGTTGTACTCAATCATTCGGCGTCAACCTTGTCCATGACGCTACGAATGCTGGATAACAGCTCATTCTTGGAACGATAACGACGAATACCGGTAGGCAGTTCGTCGCCAAGGCGGTAAGCCTCATCCATCTGCCCCACCCGGCGCAGCCGAGCCGACGCTATCCGCTTGGCTCTACGTTCCATAACCATTGTTGCCATATATAACACCTCACTTTCAAAATTGACTTCAGCGTATCCCGTCCACCTTGGGACACGCCATGAGTGCCTAGACTATGGGGTGAACCCAGTGAGTTTAGGCCGACTGCACACAACGCCTACAGTCGGGCGAAGAATTGATTAGGGCACGCGCCCGCCTACTTGGCGGCGCTTTCTTTCGGCTTATCAGCCTCTAACAGCTTGCGCGGATTAGATACCCTGAGCGCGTCACACAGCTTGATAGCCATGCCAAGACTCATGTTCTCGATAGGTCTTGACCCGGTTTCAGTCGTGGCGATTCGTGTATGCGGCACGCCTGACTTGTCAGCTAGTTGACGCTGGGTTAACCCGCGTTTCTGCCTTAACTCCCTAAGACTCATGGCTCACCTCGCATACTCGCTACAGTGAGCCCAATTATACAATTCCAGACGTCCGGTTTAGCCGTCGCGCGGTTATCTCTCCGCGTCTGCCACCATGAGTGGCAACGTCTATAGCGGGGACAATTCCATGCCGATTTCAATCCACGCACCCCAGTGGGGTGCGACTCGGGTATGGCTTCGCCCCGTGTAGGATATGGGGTATTTCAATCCACGCACCCCAGTGGGGTGCGACGACCGCCCTCGCGGCGGCCCGCCAGCGATGTTTATTTCAATCCACGCACCCCAGTGGGGTGCGACCATGATTATCAAGGACTACTACCCTGTGTTGGATATTTCAATCCACGCACCCCAGTGGGGTGCGACGATACGAGAGCGCCAACAGAATGCTGCATGACCTATTTCAATCCACGCACCCCAGTGGGGTGCGACGTATCGGCGGATACGGGTACCCCAGTGAGCATGAATTTCAATCCACGCACCCCAGTGGGGTGCGACATCGTGGGCGATGATGTCGTTCCCGATGCCCTGATTTCAATCCACGCACCCCAGTGGGGTGCGACGCGGGGAAGATGGCGCCGGAGTAATGCCATTCGATTTCAATCCACGCACCCCAGTGGGGTGCGACGCGCAATGGAGTTTCGGACGCCGCTTACAGATGTTATTTCAATCCACGCACCCCAGTGGGGTGCGACGCCCAGGGCAACACCACGCCAGTGGTCAACACCTGATTTCAATCCACGCACCCCAGTGGGGTGCGACCGTGGGAGATATGGGCTTGTATGCCCATCAGCCATATTTCAATCCACGCACCCCAGTGGGGTGCGACCCGCCGAAATGGGGCCAAGGCCGCGCAACCTGCCGGATTTCAATCCACGCACCCCAGTGGGGTGCGACGGTTCCCGCTCGTCGTGGCCCTAGGCCGCGAACTATTTCAATCCACGCACCCCAGTGGGGTGCGACCGCGCAACGCATGGTTCCAAGACTTCCGACAAGATTTCAATCCACGCACCCCAGTGGGGTGCGACTCAGAGCGCCATGAGCCTGATTCAGGAGTACCGATTTCAATCCACGCACCCCAGTGGGGTGCGACAAGCGCTTGTCCTGCTCCTCACGGGAGAGACTTTTGAAAATTTCAATCCACGCACCCCAGTGGGGTGCGAATCGCGGCTCGCTCGTCACGTTGCGCATCGACTGATTTCAATCCACGCACCCCAGTGGGGTGCGACTTGCGGCCGAACTTGTAGATGGTCTCCTGATAGGCATTTCAATCCACGCACCCCAGTGGGGTGCGACCCGACCAGAATAGGGCGTCCAACCCCGGCCGGAATTTCAATCCACGCACCCCAGTGGGGTGCGACCTTATCACGCCGGCGATGAATGTGTTGATTGCCGTATTTCAATCCACGCACCCCAGTGGGGTGCGACATCAAACCAATTGGTAGGTATCTCATTCGTTTTCTTAATTTCAATCCACGCACCCCAGTGGGGTGCGACCGGACGATTTGGAAACCACGTGGAACATCGCACAGATTTCAATCCACGAACCCCAGTGGGGTGCGACTGGGTGATGGTGCCGCCCGTGGTGATGTTGCCGAGATTTCAATCCACGCACCCCAGTGGGGTGCGACAGTCATTCCACATCCCGTTGTGGGCAGCTGCATCATTTCAATCCACGCACCCCAGTGGGGTGCGACACTGGAGGCCCACAGGCTCGCCGCCCAGATGCAGATTTCAATCCACGCACCCCAGTGGGGTGCGACCGCAGCGGCCTTCGCGGTCGTGGCGGTTTCGTCGAAATTTCAATCCACGCACCCCAGTGGGGTGCGACTCGAAATCCTCGCCAACGAGGCCACACCCACCGAATTTCAATCCACGCACCCCAGTGGGGTGCGACGCATCTTAGCGCCGACTACTACCCGATTTATCGTATTTCAATCCACGCACCCCAGTGGGGTGCGACGTTGCGGCATTCCAGACGTGGGCGCGGCGCGCGATTTCAATCCACGCACCCCAGTGGGGTGCGACATGGTGTTCGCCACGCCAGTCTGCGTTGCGCTCGATTTCAATCCACGCACCCCAGTGGGGTGCGACGTACGGTGCTGCCCCAATACAGATTTTCCTTTTTATTTCAATCCACGCACCCCAGTGGGGTGCGACGATATTCCGGAGATGCCTCATTACGAATCATATTGAATTTCAATCCACGCACCCCAGTGGGGTGCGACAAACGTACGACTTCCGCGAAATCATGTCCGGCGAATTTCAATCCACGCACCCCAGTGGGGTGCGACATGGACGCCAATACATTAGACAGAGTCGAAAACATTTCAATCCACGCACCCCAGTGGGGTGCGACCACGTCGTCCACGCGCGAAGGGGTGACGACCGCGCTATTTCAATCCACGCACCCCAGTGGGGTGCGACTCCTAAAACACCACCTCACAGCACAACCCCGAGTAATTTCAATCCACGCACCCCAGTGGGGTGCGACCCGAACCGCCAACCGTATGAGTACCCAACACGTCATTTCAATCCACGCACCCCAGTGGGGTGCGACCTGTTGCGCGGCGTTTCCATAATCTGCGCAATATTTCAATCCACGCACCCCAGTGGGGTGCGACCCACCTGCCGACATGGCATACATCACGCAAACGATTTCAATCCACGCACCCCAGTGGGGTGCGACCGTGTGGGTGACACGCCGGTGGTGCATGTCAACAGATTTCAATCCACGCACCCCAGTGGGGTGCGACAATCGGTGTCCGCGTGCAACGTCCGTACAAACTTTATTTCAATCCACGCACCCCAGTGGGGTGCGACTTACCAGACTGCTGGCACTCGCCAACGAAGCGTCATTTCAATCCACGCACCCCAGTGGGGTGCGACCAGACAGTGACCACAAGGGGGCTCGATTTCGGAACATTTCAATCCACGCACCCCAGTGGGGTGCGACTCGCGTGCGTCCAGGTCGGCCATGTCCACCGGCTTATTTCAATCCACGCACCCCAGTGGGGTGCGACGGCACGCAAGCCCTTCGGCATACGCAACACCTTAAATTTCAATCCACGCACCCCAGTGGGGTGCGACGCACATCATCGCGCTTGTGCCACACCCCGTCAAGATTTCAATCCACGCACCCCAGTGGGGTGCGACGGGGAGGTTGCCGCGCCCTGCTGTTCCATTTCATATTTCAATCCACGCACCCCAGTGGGGTGCGACGGTTAATCTCAGTCGCCGCCGTCTGCCGCGCCTTGAATTTCAATCCACGCACCCCAGTGGGGTGCGACTGTTGCCATTCCGTGCTGGATGTACTATGGGACTGAATTTCAATCCACGCACCCCAGTGGGGTGCGACCTTTATTACGGCTACGTTGATAAATGGTTTCACGTATTTCAATCCACGCACCCCAGTGGGGTGCGACCGCATCCTGTGATAATCCGCTTTGTCCAATGGCGGATTTCAATCCACGCACCCCAGTGGGGTGCGACGCGCACGCGAAAACTGTAGAAATGGCCGCGAATGTTATTTCAATCCACGCACCCCAGTGGGGTGCGACTCAGGAGCTGCGACGCTGCTACCGGCGATTGGAATTTCAATCCACGCACCCCAGTGGGGTGCGACGACGCTGGAAGGTACGGGCCTCGCATTCGATGGATTTCAATCCACGCACCCCAGTGGGGTGCGACCGTATAGTGATAGCCGTCAACCACGGAACACCAAATTTCAATCCACGCACCCCAGTGGGGTGCGACCGGCGCGCATTTTGGCATAATTACCACTGGGATATTTCAATCCACGCACCCCAGTGGGGTGCGACCTGACCATAGTCATTCATAAGCCTATTCCCCGCAAAATTTCAATCCACGCACCCCAGTGGGGTGCGACTTGACTTGTTTGAGGCCATGTGCCACCAGTTTGTGATTTCAATCCACGCACCCCAGTGGGGTGCGACCTGCATCTGTCAGCCGACTATTATCCGATTTACCAAATTTCAATCCACGCACCCCAGTGGGGTGCGACAATCGGTGTCCGCTTGCAACGTTTTCACGAACTTGATTTCAATCCACGCACCCCAGTGGGGTGCGACTATTTCTTACGTGGTTTCATCGTACCACGTCAGGGATTTCAATCCACGCACCCCAGTGGGGTGCGACGTCATAAGATTCCAACGGGATATCCCGCAAATCGTTATTTCAATCCACGCACCCCAGTGGGGTGCGACCGGCATACCTCGTACCACGGTATCCAAGTACAAATTTCAATCCACGCACCCCAGTGGGGTGCGACCGCGAGAATGGGCATAGCATTCCATAATATGGAAGCTCCGTCTGTTCTCAAAACTGATTTTATCGCGAAAATCCATGTACATCGCTCAATACACAAATTCTCGAACCAAAAACATCAACAGACCATCCACTTTTGAGTTATCAAACGACGAGGAGAACATAATCAGTCTCCAAGCATTCATTAATCTCAGTGCGAAAGAACAAGTATTTCATGAGAACTCAGAGTTCGCGCTGGTCACATGGCTGCAGCATCAAGCATCGATGCTCAGCCACGATTTTAATCGTATCGTCCTATACTGTCCTACCTCGTTTTATCCGCCTTGGTCTTCATCACAGTAAGGTTTTGCATTGCCCAGTCATCATGGAAAACCGTCACACGAACCGACATTAGAGCATCATCACGTCATCGATTGGCAGGTGCCGCTGTCTTCCGCGATGCTCAATCTTCGAAGAATACTTCGCCCCTAAATTGTAGTAACGCAGGCTATCTTGCGATTCGTCCATTATTTCCGCCAAATCATGTTTCAAAATCAGATAGTCAGACGGTGACACCGAACATTCAAAGACGCTATTCTGCACGCGTTGGCCGTATTTCATGCAGGTTTTAGCCACGTTCCGTAGTCTGCGTTTGCCTTCAGGCGACTCCGTATTGACGTCATAGGCCACGACAACCATCATTCCAACACCTCATCCCGGTTTCCATCTCTAGTTGGCTCAAACTCCAATGCCCCTCGGCAAGACCAAAGTACCCTCCCAAGAAGAACTACTTCCACATGAACGGCGGGTAAGCGTCCAAATCGCCACGAATCGCACGGTTGAGCAGCAACGCCTGTGCATGGGGCACCAATCCCCACGGTATCTTCTCGTTGAAGAACGGGTGGGTGATTGTCTCCTGCTTGCGTTTCTGCCAAGCAGCAAGCACGGTTTTGCGCCCGCCCTCGGAAAGAAACACGCCGCCATTCTCTCGGATCTCGAACTGGGAAGGCTTGACCGCTCCAGTGTTGATGAGCGTCAGCACGAAACGGTCGGCGATAGCCGGACGGAATTCTTCAACCAGATCCAAGGCCAGGGAAGCACGTCCCGGTCGGTCAGTGTGCAGGAATCCCACATAGGGATCGAGCCCGACTCCCTGCAAGGCAGCGATGCAATCGCTGGTCAGAATCGAGTACACGAATGACATCAACGCATTCGTCCGATCCAATGGCGGTCTGCGGCTACGCTGCTGGAAGAAGAAATCGTCCTTGTTGCGCAGAATCAAGTCGTCGAAAGCGAAGAAATAGTCTTTGGCTGCCAGCCCTTCCACGCCGCGCAGCTCATCGATGGACGTGCAGTCGCGCGCGTTCAGCAGAGCCTGCCGCAGTTTCTCGCTTTGCTCCGCGATACGCTCGCTGTTGACGCGCAGCGCATGGTCGCGCTTGGTCCGCTCAAGAACCCAACGGCAGTTGTAGATCTTTCCTATAATGAACGACTGCGCAAAAGGCAGGGCCGCGTCTTCGTCGTCCGCGAAACGGAACTGCTCGCGACGAAGTAGTACGTTTCGATTCTTCTCACCAAGTATCGAGCAGTAGTAACGGCCGTGTGGAGAGAAGAACGAAAGGCCGACGCCAAATTCCGAACACTTGCCCATCAACGCCGGCGACGAGCCCTTATAAGAAAAACTCATGATGCCTTCTAGGGAGCGCAGTGGAATCCTCCCGAGCGTGGTATCTCCTTGCTGGACAATGACATTGTCGTTCTTCAACGATAGGTAAGCGTCATCGCTGGTGACATACAGTGTGTTAAGTAACTGCTTCATATGTGGTCTGACTTCTCCCCGATTTCCACTTCCCCACGCACGGCTTCCTCAATGAACTGTCTCGCCGAACGCGTCCTGACCAGTTTCGGTAGACAGACATCGCGCAGGGAGCACGCCCGACAGGCCTTCGACGGTCTGACCTTCGGCGTATGACCTCGAGCGAATAAGTCGTGCATCTCCCCCGTCATCGTGACGATTCGATTGCGCAAAGATTCGTCAAAACTGACCCGCTCCCGGTGTCTGGTCTGTTGGTAGAACAAAGCGCCTTCTGGAATCGCACAGGCCAGCATCTCCTCCAGACACATGGCCTCCGCGCAAAGTTGAAGGCGATCCGCATCCGTCTGCTTGGGCGCACCATGTTTGTATTCCACGGGGTAAGGAAGCCAAGTGCCGGATCGTCCATGCAACGGTACGCCAGCCTCCGATTGCCGGAACTCGACCACATCACACGCACCGGTAATTCCCAACCGCCGCGAAAACACACGCAGATCACGCATAATCAGCAAGCTGCCGCGCGTTTCCGATTCACTGTAATCGTGGGCCCTATCGTGTTCAAGAGAACCAGCCGTCGTGAGATAGTTATCCTCCCACTGCTGCTCGATATGAATTAAAGCCCACTGCCGCCTGCAAAACGCAAAATGCTGAAGGCCGGAAAGAGCCAGCCAATCATCCTCTGGATAATCCGATTGTGCATGCATACGCTTCCTCTCGCAAACAATTCGTGCAATTGGTTTTTTGATGCGCGTAAATGAAGGCCAGGGCTTGCTGAATGCCAACCCCGGCCTGAGTGGAGAATCACAGTGTATGATCGACCATTTCACTTACGTTGACGGAGTCTGGAATGGTCTCACGGTTCACATGGACTTCATAATCACCAAAGCTGCGAGCAACGTCCACCCCATCGCGCTTATGAACGTCGATACTGTCAAAAAGTTTCCACGAAGGAGCGTCACCAAGTGCGCTACTGTGTTTGAATACGTACAGTTTACGAACCGCCATATTGCCGCGTGCCGCAGAACGATCGAACTCGAACATGTTCAGAATTGCTCGCCATAGCATGTCAAGATCTTCATTGCAGAAACCGGTGACGTTCTGTGCGAGCTTGGCAGAAATGTAGCCGTTCATGCGATACAGGCCATAGGGAATGATGAATTTGTTGCCCATGGTGTTGTTCTTGTCGGCGGCATCTGCCTCCGTGGTGACTGCGATGCGGGTGATGGAAATTTCTTGGACATTAACCGGATCAATGGAACGGGCAAACCCGAGCTGCACTGGACCCCGTACCTGACCGCATGACAGGCTGCCTTTGACGAATGTGGTCATCACTGCACCGAAAGTTCGGATATCGAAGAATTGGCTGCACATATAATCTCGTAGACGCAAATCCAATGTGGGGTCAGATTTCTTCAATGTCTTAATTTCCTTGGCAAAATCTTTGCTCTCTGGACGAGCATCGATATGCTCCGCTTCCAATGCCTCACTATCCAGACGGTTGAGTGTCCGCCTGTTTTGGATGTAGATTCGCCAAGGGGCTTGCTCATCCATGGCTGTTTGCACATAGTCGCGAATCTTGCGCTTGATGCAAACATCTGTCGTTAATCCATTGCCGGTTTCAATATCGACTCGTGGCATGTTGCCAGAGTCCGGATCGCCATTGGGATTACCGTCCTCTACATCAAAGAGAATGGTGAAATCATAGCGGTTTTCGATGGGCGTACGGTCAGTCATTGTTTTCTCCTTGTTCAGCGTCTTCGGTGTTCTTGTTGGTCTTTTCAAATCGTTTTTGATTTTCGAAGTAATATCCGAGCTGGAATGCGCCACGTTCTTCAAGAGAGAGACGAGAAGGATAGCGATCTCCTACTTTTTTTGTCAGCGCACCAAGGGTCTTGTCCAGCTTGATTTTAAGTCCTTTCGATTGCCAAGTCTTTCGCATATGCTTTGCCGCAAGATCTCCCAGAATCGGAAAAATACGAGCTGGTGTTGTGGACGCACTAGTGAAATACTTGTCTTTGATTGTGGTGTTAATGCCAGGTATGGCCGCCAACTGAATCTGCTCATAGATGGAAAACATGCGACCAAGCACATATGGCAGGTAGTCGCTTTCTTCGTTGATGTCCATCTGTAGCACCTCCTTGAATTGTTCATTGGTTGTTTTGCGTAGGTAGTACGCCTTGATGATTGCGGCTTTGTCCGGTGAAACATCTCGTTCAGCGGTGATACGACGTTCTACTGCGTTAATCAGAGTCACTGGATATGCAGTGTCATTGAGTATCGCTTTCATGACAGCACCTGCCATTTCCGCTGATACTTTTGCGTTTTTGCTTTGCGCCCTAATGGTCTGATTCAGTAATCGCCAAGTCGGCAAAAAAGTTGTCGTGTCATAGTTGGGGCGTCGGATCGCAACATCTTGATAGTGCCGCTCGATATTGCAAGCGAACGCTCCGAACGTGTTAGTCAGGTAGAACCGAACTGATAGCCGGGCCGCATTAGGGGATAGTGCGAGTATATGGAATTTTTCATCTGGACTAAGATGAATTCCTTCGTAGTCGTAAGGTCGGCCTTGCGCCAAGGCATGCGTAGCATCCTTAACCGTCTTTTCATCCAGTTTGACAGCAGATTGTCCCATTGAGCCATTTTGCCACTGACTAAACAAATCGGGGTATACACCATTGCCGCAGTGTGCCCATGATATGACGGTATCGTCTCCAATGCGTTGAACTCGATCTCGATCGGCGAGCAATGTGTTCAATGCTGTTGTATATTCATAGGCTTCTCGTTTGCTCATCGGGGCATTCTCATTTTGTTCGGCACCATGAGAGCAGAATGCTGGAGCGTTGAATGATATTAATGACGCACCAGCTGATTGGGCTCCTGCAACACCTTTGATTTTGGGGTGAATTTTTTCCGGAACGACCTGCTTCCCGGAAACTAGGCTGGAGACTAGTGTTGATTCGTTATCATTTTTCTCCTGGTCATAGTAGGTATTCCAAGCTTCTTGTACGTTGGGAAAATCTCCGACAAATGTTGCTTGTGTCCCATTGTCATAGTACAAGGCGAAGTTCATCGTCAGAGACGATTTCCATGCCTCATCCCCCATAAGATATTGCGCAGTCTCCCATTGAGGAGCTTGTGTGAAGAAGGCACATATAGCGGAGGCGACAGGTCCCTCAACTCCATCTAATACACACAGATGTAATTCGGCGCACGCTTGGAATGCTTGCGCTGCGCGTTCGGGTTTCCCCTTGGTGTCATAGCCGAGCATGTATGTGACAGTGTCGCAGAGAAAGTTCGCTACAATACCTGACGATCGGGGGAAACGAGTCGGCGCTGAAATGATGTGAATGGGCTTCTTCCCGCTGAAGTCTCCCAGTGGACGAACCGCAACCAACGTACCGTCATCGTTAATAACGAGCCCATACGGAACGTTGATGTTGTCATGCCCATAAGCTGGAGCCTTATTTTGGGATACCAAAACGGAATATTCATCACAGAGATCACTGATAATCATTATTTGACCTCCACGGATTCAACATCTAGCACGCCATCATTCAACTCAGCACGGAAAAACTGTGGAATGGGATGGGCAGGGTTACGATAGTCAAAGTCGTAGAACATATAGCCCAGATCTCGATGGCCCTGTTCGAATCCGACAGGATCGCCGTCCCCTTCCCAAAGTTGGAATTCGGCTGGAAATTCCCGTGTGCCAAAGTATGGGTGGTGAAAACATTGTCCTTTGGATGCACGGCGTATGAACATGCTTTGGAATTTTTCTGCCGAATCTGTTGACGCCATCCTTGACCGATTAAGCTCAAAATGAGCGTCTATCACATATCGAACATCGCGCAAAATTGTAGATGATCGTTGTTGAATGGATTCAGCAGTATAGATGGCACCTCCATCCCCACGACCTTCTGCCATCGTTCGTATTTTGCTTACGTTGATGACACTATCAACCTCATTGCGACGAATATTGTTGAATCGAATAGGATTGAGCACATGAATCTTGTCGATTCGCCAGTGCATACCTGGATGCCAGAAAATGGCTTCCAACACTCCGCGCGCTGCAGATGGCGTCATGACATCATAGGTGACACGCTCTGTCTTGAATTCGCTTCTCGAGAAAAGTGCATTTTCTCCCCATACTTCCAAACGTATCGGCATTTTCGTCCTCCTTTCGTTGAAGCAATAGCTGTTTTGGGAACATCTCTGTTGCCGTTGACTCTTAATATACGCTTAATTGTAGACAAAAGCGAATAAGAATTATTATTTACACCTGCTGGAGCGACTGCTATCATATGGGGCAGCATCTGATAGCTACTGTCAGATGTGCGAAAATGAGTAATGCCTTCATAGGTATTATGGTTGTTCCTTTCTTGGGGAGCGTGGATTGAAATTTATTGGCTTTTGTCTAGGTGGACTAATGGTATGACCGTGTGCCTAGCCGCATATGCGGCTAGGCACACGGATTATTTACACGAAGATGCCGTCTGCGGTCGCGTCATCCAATTTCAGCCCCAAGCGCGATGAGTACAAGTCTGGGTCCCGGAGAATAAAGCAATCCTCTTCGTCGTTTTTCCCCCGCCCAACCGCTAGTATCGCTCCCACCGATTGCAGTTTTTCAAGATGACGAGGCCATACGTTAACTGCATATTTACCCAGCTTCCGGAACAGCGTACGGTCTATATCGCCATGTTCGAGTTGTTTGCACAGGCGTGCGCCTTCATCGGGTAGTGGAATGTACACCGGTACAGTTGGTGTATCAATAAGCTTGAATCGTTTGGCAATGGTCGCAAAGGGCATGTTTTCATCAAACCTGTGTAACGGTAGGATGCGGTACTTATCAAGCGCATCATTGCCGGTGAGTTTGCTGGCAGTGTTACCATCTCGCAGGCATAAGATCTCTTTGAAATATGTGCGAATCGCGTCATCTGCAGTCAAATCAGAGTGACTGTTTGCCGTTGTCCGGAACGCTGCAATGCTTTGCTGGAGAAAAGGAGCGCAACCCCCTTCTGTGGAGAACACATAAACCATGCTTTCTGATGCAGAATGATGACCCTCTCGATTGCAACGTCCAGCTGTCTGGATAATAGAATCCAGTCCGGTTTCTTCGCGGTATGCAGTAGGAAAATCAATGTCTACGCCGGCTTCAATCAATGAAGTAGATACTACACGACACGTTTTTCCGCCATCAAGACGATTGCGGATTCCACTGAGTAGACGTTGACGATCAGCCGCGCACTGCAACGTGGTCAGGCAGAAGCTACCTTCAGCGTCGTCTTGTGCGAGACGATCATAGAGGTACTGGGCTTTTTTGCGCGTGTTTACTACGCATAAAACCTGTTCATGATTTCCTAGCTGATCTGCAAGCGCATCCAATGCAACGTCTCCGATACGTTTAATGGTCACACGGCGGAAGGAGTCTCGATCGTCATTTGTGAATGGTGATATCTCCGGAATTTGAACAGAGCCACTGTTGAAAGACTCGTCGAACAACGGTTGAAGTTCTGGTTGTGTGGCAGTGCATAATACTGCCGTAGAGCCATATCGCTCCACGAGTTCGGTAATTGCTCGTATGCATGGCCGCAGATAAGGTACGGGCAACGTTTGCGCCTCGTCAAAAACGATGACGGAATTTGCTATATTATGCAACTTGCGACACCGTGATGTTTTATTCGAGTACAGGCTCTCGAAGAATTGCACTGCAGTAGTGACCACAATTGGCGTATTCCAATTTTCTGCTGCAAGTACACGCTTGAGATCCGTCTCATCCATGTCGGACTCATCTTTGAGCTGATACGGCGCTTCGGAGTAATGAGGTAATACGGCGTCTGTTCCAAAGATTTCCTCAAATTGGCTAACGGTTTGGTCAATGATTGACGTGTAAGGAATCACATAGATAATACGTTGCAGGTTGTTCGTATGCGCATGTTTGAGCGCAAAAGCAATTGAAGAAATGGTTTTGCCGCTACCTGTGGGAGCTGTGAGTGTATACAGGCCAGTGCCATATGATGTGTTCTGTCCATAGGCAAGACATTGCGCGAGCAACTCACAACGTTTGATGTCAAGCGGCTTTTTATTAGGTTTATTGAGATATTGATTCGCCTTATTCTCTATGATTTTAGTCAGCCGCTCAATCTGAGACTGGTCTTCGGCATCGCATTCGACGGACATCGCCAAGGATGCTTGACGCAACGCACTCCATGTTGGCATTTGTCCATTCTCCAGCGCTTCTGGACCAAGGCGTTCTTTCAGATGTTCAAGCAAACGATGCTCGGCGCGATTTTCACGATTTGAAGTAAAGAACTCCGCATCAAGTCGGTCTCCATCTACTAGGGCGGAGAACAACATGCGTGTCAGCATCATGTCGGTGTAGAAAGACTGTTCTTTTGGCTGACCATCCATTGATGTCGTGCCTGAAACGAGTTTTGTTCCTTTTTGGAACGCCGACTGTGGAATATGCAACTGCACTTTCCCCTCGTTGGCCAGAGAAAGTGGATTGCGATCTCCTGCCGAGAAGGCCTTGTTCATGCGACCACTGTAAGTCGCCCCCTCCAACTCGCCTTGACTACCGAAATCAGCCAAGCCTGCATGGTGTCCGGCTACTGCCATTGAAACTAAAGGACAGCCATTTTGTACCAACAACATCGCACCAGCTGTTGAATGATCGACCAAGCCTGAATGATCAGGATTCTGGATTCTTCGTTGAAAAGCATCTGAGTATTTGCCCAGATCATGGACCAGGCCAGCCAGCAATCCATCATCAAGATGACCGAAACTCTGTGCAAAGCCTCCAGCTAGACAGCCAGTCATAGACAAATGTTCCACGCAGGTTTCATATCCGTGATCACTAGTTCGCGCGTAAAATGTTGCATTCATTATCGCCCCCTTGCCAATTGCACTGCATTGAAGAATCATCGTTGCACAACGTAAGCATACCGCGATGTACAAAGAATGGTCTCACTGCTTGGCGTTAAGGCCACTTCTATTAACGAACATGAAACTCTGGCATGTCGACTAGATTTCCATTTCATTGACTCTCCTATTTTGAAAAAACTGCATCAGTGAGGTTTTTTCAAAATAGGAGTGCTCACACAGACTCCGCAAGAATCGTAAACGCATATGAAAATGCAGATCCCCTATTCAATGTCGTTCATCAACACATGCAGCCATACAAAAAAAGAGTGGCCCCGCTGCTCAATCAGCAGCAAGACCACCCTCAGCGAGCAGGCGGAATCAGAACCTTAGCTCAGCCGCCCATCAGCATCACGCCTTAACAACCTCTACGCTCAGCTCGGCACCTTCCTTCACTTCGAAGGAAGTCGCCAGCGTCTCGTGGGCGATCAGGTCGCGGAACTGCTCGACCTTGGCCACGTCGTCAGCAGGCACGGTCAGCGCCAGCGAGATGCGGTCCGCGATGTCCAGATCGGCAGCCTTACGTGCGTCCTGCACAGAACGAATCACGTCGCGGGCGTAGCCTTCAGCCAGCAGGTCGTCATCCAGCGCGGTGTCGAGGATCACGAAGCCACCGGTCGGCAGAGCGGCGGAGACCGAAGCGGCGGCCACGGTGGCGTTCTCCTCCTCCACACGGTTGATCAGCTCGTACTCGCCTTCGACCAGCGCAAGGTCGCCGGACGGCGTGGAGACCACCGGCGCACCGGACGCAGCATCGACATGCCAGTCGCCGGACTTGGAGGCCTTGATGGCGAACTGCACCTGCTTGCCGAGGCGCGGACCCGCCGCACGGGCATTCACACGCAGCTCGTGAACAATCTTCAGACCGTGGGCGGAGGCATCCTGCAGCGTCGAGAACTCAATATTCTTGATATTAAGTTCAGACTTCAGCAACTCGTCGTATGCCTTGACGGCGTCCACGTTCTCGACCACCACGGTGAGCTTGGAAAGCGGCTGGCGCACGCGGATCTTGGCGGCCTTACGCAGGGACAGGGTGCCGGAGACGACCTCACGCACCTTCTCCATCGCGTCCACCAAGGCCGGATCGTCGACCAGCACGCGGCCGAGCTCGGTATCGGCACCGGTCTTCTCGTCCACCACGAACGGCCATTCGGCCAGGTGCACGGACTCGCCACCGGTCAGACCACGCCACACGGACTCGGCTTCCATCGGGGCCAGCGGCGCAAGCACGCGCATGAACGCCTCAAGCACGGTGTACAGCGTGTTGAACGCGGAAGCGTCCTCATTCCAGAAACGGTCACGGGTGTTGCGGATGTACCAGTTGGTGAGCACGTCGATGAAGTCGGAGACCGCATCGCAGGCGTCGGAAATCGCGAACTCGTTCAGCGACTTCTCGGCGGCCAGCACCAGGCGGCGGGTACGGGCCAGCAGGTAGCGGTCCATCTCCGGCAGACCGGCGACCTCGTCCGCGCGCAGCTGGCGGGCGTCGAATCCGGCCCCGCCGTTGGCCGCGTTGGCGTACAAGGTGAAGAAGTAGTAGGAGCTCCACACCGGCAACATGACCTGGCGCACGGTGTCGCGGATGCCATCGGCGGTGACGATCAGGTTGCCGCCGCGCAGAATCGGCGAAGACATAAGGAACCAGCGCATGGCGTCGGAACCGTACTTGTCAAACACGCCGTTCACGTCCGGATAGTTGCGCAAGTGCTTAGACATCTTCTGGCCGTCGGAGCCGAGCACGATGCCGTGGCAGATCACGTTCTTGAACGCTGGGCGGTCGAACAGGGCGGTCGCCATGACGTGCAGCAGGTAGAACCAGCCGCGGGTCTGGCCGATGTATTCCACGATATAGTCGGCCGGGAAGTGCTGCTCGAACTTCTCCTTGTTCTCGAACGGGTAGTGGAACTGCGCGAACGACATGGAACCGGACTCGAACCAGCAATCGAGCACATCGGAAATACGGTGCATGTGCGACTTGCCGGTCGGGTCGTCCGGGTTGACGCGGACCAGGTTGTCGATCCACGGACGGTGCATGTTGATGTTGCCGTCCTTGTCGCGCGGGTAGTCACCGAAGTCGGCCTTGAGCTCTTCGAGAGAACCGTAAACGTCCACACGCGGGTACTTCGGATCGTCACTCACCCACACCGGAATCGGGGAACCCCAGAAGCGGTTGCGGGAGATGGACCAGTCGCGCGCGTTGGCGAGCCACTTGCCGAACTGGCCGTCCTTGACGTTGCCAGGGATCCAGTTGATTTGCTGGTTCAATTCCAGTAGACGCGGCTTGATCCTGGTCACGGACACGAACCAGGAGGAGACCGGCTTGTAGATCAGCGGGGTGGCGCAACGCCAGCAGTGCGGGTAGGAGTGCACGTAGCTCTTCTCCTGGAAGAGGATCGCGCGGCGCTCTTCCGGAATCTCGGCGAGCGGGCCATCGCCGGCGCGCAGGTTGCGCAGGATCGGCAGGTTGGCGTCGAACACGAAATCACCCTCGTAGTCGGGGCACTGCGCGGTGAAGCGGCAGCCATCGTCGAGCACGTCGGTGCTCTTGATGCCCTTAGCGTTCAGCGTGTTCATATCGTCTTCACCATAGGGAGCCTGGTGAACCAGACCGGTACCTTCAACGGTGTCGACGTAGTCGGCGGTGAAGATCGTGTAGCCGTTCGGGCCAGGCACGTGGCCTTCGGATTCGGCCTCGTCACCCGCGAAGTACGGGAAGACCGGGTAGTAGCGGCGGCCTGCCAGCTCGTTGCCCTTGAGTTCGCGCACGACCTCGTAATTCTCGCCGAGTTCCTTCTCATAGTGCGGCAGCAAATCCTTGCCGAGGTAGAACTTCTTGCCAGCGAACTTGCCTTCGGTCGGGCGGACCTCGACGTAGTCGATGTCGGCGCCGACCACGATGGCGAAGTTGGTGGGCACGGTCCACGGGGTGGTGGTCCAGAAGACGGCGTAGGCGTCGTCCTCATCGCGCATCTTGACGGCCACGGATACGGTGGTGTCCTGGCGGTCCTGGTACACGTCGGCGTCCATGCGCAGCTCGTGCGCACTCAACGGCGTGCGGTCCTTCGGGCAGTACGGCAGCACGCGGTAGCCCTGGTAGGCCAGGCCCTTGTCGTAGAGCTGCTTGAAGGCCCACATCACGGATTCCATGTACGGGATGTTCAGGGTCTTGTAGCCGTGCTCGAAGTCCACCCAACGGGCCTGACGATGCACGTAGTTCTGCCATTCGTTGGTGTACTTCAGCACAGAAGCGCGGCAGGCGTCGTTGAACTTGTCGATGCCCATCTTCTCGATCTGGTCGACCGAGTCGATGCCGAGCTCCTTCTGCGCCTCAAGCTCGGCGGGCAGGCCGTGGGTGTCCCAGCCGAACACGCGGTTGACCTTGCGGCCCTTCATGGTCTGGTAGCGCGGGATCACGTCCTTGGCGTAGCCGGTCAGCAGGTGGCCGTAGTGCGGAAGACCGTTCGCAAAAGGCGGGCCATCGAAGAACACGAATTCATTCTGGCTGTGGTCGCCGGAAGGGTTGCGTTCAACGGACTTCTGGAAGGTGTCGTCCTTGTCCCAGTAGTCGAGAACGGTCTCCTCCATGTTGGGGAAGCTGGGGTTCGGCGCGACGTGCGCGGTCTCGCCGCCCTCGTTCGCCTTGGGATATACGTTTTCGCTCACCGTAAATCTCCTAGTTGTACTGTGCACTGGTCCTACAGGAGCGTCATTGATGGCGATTGCCGGGCGCCGACGTGTGCCGGCTGGGTTCACGAATGTCACGTACCGAACCGTGGGGCCGATTGCGTCAATCGCCTCGCAGCCGGAACTGACTGTGTTCCGCCCGGAACAGCCAGGTTTGCCGTTCCTGCCTACGAGGACGATGACGGGCGCTGGTATGCGCTCCGCACCGCGGTACCACCTCGCTTATCGCACCGGTTGCGCCGCTCCGAACTGTTGCACTCGGAGCCGCGAGCCTGCGCGACCGCTTGTGTTCGGCTGTCTCGGGCCGATCCCGTCGGTTCTACTGGGCGATTGCCGCCGTTCTTCCGAAGACTCCCCGCTGATAACGGATCACTGCCTCACAACGGTGCATATCGTAACACGCCACGCGGTCAAATCGATGGGAATGTTCATCAGGAATGTTCATTCTTTCTCATTTTTGTATTCATCGCGTGCACCATTGTCAGCAAACACGCTAGGCTCCTTTACCGGCGATATTGCACATCTGGCTCAGGGGCGGCTCCCGTATGGGCCGGAGAAAGGATTATTGAGGAATGACGTACGATTTCACGTCGATTATGGACAGGCATGGCAAGGATGCGATTGCGGTCGATGGGTTGGGAACCGACCTAGGTTTCGCTCCCGACCCACCGAGGGACGGATTTGACGTGATTCCGATGTGGGTGGCGGACATGAATTTCCCGACCGTGCCCACGGTTCCGCAGGCCATTATCGAACGCGCGCAACACCCCGTCTACGGGTACTTCTCCCCCACCGACGACTATTACAACTCCATTATCGACTGGCAATCCACGCGCAATGGGGTTACCGGATTGACCAGCGAGGCGATCGGCTATGAGAACGGGGTCTTGGGCGGCGTGATCAGTACGCTGACCGCGTTCGCCGCTCCTGGCGACAGCGTGCTCCTGCACAGCCCGACCTACATCGGGTTCACCATGTGCATCGAGAACAACGGCTATCGCATCGTCCACAGCCCGCTCAAGTTGGACGAGCACGGCGTATGGCGCATGGATTACGAGGATATGGATAAGAAGCTCAAGGAGCATCACATCCATGTGGCCGTGTTCTGCAGCCCTCACAATCCTTGCGGGCGCGTGTGGGAGCGTTGGGAAATCGAGAAGGCCATGGAAGTGTACAAGGCCAACGATTGCGTGGTCATTTCCGACGAGATTTGGTCCGATTTGACTCTGGGGAATCACCAGCACATCCCCACCCAGTCGGTCAGCGAGGACGCACGCAATAGAACCGCGGCGTTCTACGCGCCCAGCAAGACCTTCAACCTCGCCGGGCTCGTGGGCAGCTACCACATTATCTATAACCCCATGCTGCGCGACCGGATCGTGGCCAAGGGCTCGAAGTCCCACTATAACGAGATGAACGTGCTTTCCATGCATGCGCTTATCGGTGCCTACAAGCCTGAGGGGCATGAGTGGCTCGACGAACTCAAAGAGGTGCTCACCGGCAATGTCGACTACGCCTATGACTACATCACCAAGCATTTCCAAGGGGTGAGTTTGGCCAAGCCGGAGGGCACCTACATGCTGCTGCTCGACTGCGAGCAGTGGTGTAAGGCTCATGGTTTGACTTTGGCGGAATTGGAGAAGCGCGGCTGGGATGTGGGCGTCGATTGGCAGGACGGCAGCATGTTCCAGGCTCCCTACAGCATCCGTGTCAACCTTGCGTTGCCCTTAAGCCGCATCAAGGAGGCCATGCGCCGCCTTGACCAATACGTATTCAACGCGTAAACGGCATGCATCCGCGATTGCGGTGTCCTGGAAAGACGAATGCCGCCAACGAGGTTTGTGCCCGTTGGCGGCATTCGTCATAGAGAAGCCGAGCCAATCTACCTTCACAACTAATCGTCGAGGCTGTCCACACCGAGCTTCTCTTCCAGCTCGATGACAATGCGCTCGTGCATCTTTTCGTCGATCTTCACCGTGAACATGAAGACGAGAAGACTCAGCACGATGAAGGCAAGCGGGATGTAGAACGCGAAGGTCTCGAAGGTGCGCACGTTGGCGGCGGTCATGTCGGCGGCGGTGGCGGAGCCGACCATACCGGCGGCCACGGCCACGAAGCCGACGATGCCGTTGGACAGCGCGCCCGCGATCTTGTCGAGCATCGGACGCACGGAGAGGGTTACGGCCTCGTTGCGCTTGCCGGTCTTGAGCTGGCCGTATTCGATGGAATCGGTCAGGGAGAGGATCGCGGTCATCTGGATGAACGTGCCAGGCAGGTAGAACAGAATCAACGCCACGATCACCACGGGCAGGCTGGCCGAATCGAGAATGAACAGCACATAGCCGATTGCCATAAGTACCATGCCGCCGCAGAACAGGTATCGGCGCGGTATGCGGCGGTTCAGGGCCGGGTAGAGCGGCGCCATGACCAAGCCCGCGATCACGGGGATCACGCCGGTGATGGCGAAGGCATCCGGCAGGTTAAGCACGAACTTGAACAGATAGAACATCACGCCGTTGGTGGCCACATTCGCCACTGCATACAGCAGGTAGCTCAACGCCACCCACAGCAGCTGGTCATTTTTTACGATAGCGGCGAACGCCTGCAGCGGGTTGCCGCTCTGATCTGCCCTGGAACGTAGGACGCTTTCGTTTTCCTTGGTGCCGAACGCCACGGTCCATGCGGTCAGGATGCCGAGCAATGCGGTGATGATGCCGAATGCCGTCCAGCCCGACTGACTTTCGGCGCGAGAACCAGTGAACATGAAACTGAAAGTGGTCACGATCGGCACCACGACGATGGTGATGCCGTTATAGCCAATCGAACCGGTGAACGTACCGAGCGCAGTATATACGCTGCGTTCGTGCGAGTCGGAGGAGATGGCGGGAATCATGCCCCAGTAGGAGATGTCACGCATCGAATAGAACACGTCGAGGACGATGAACACCACGACGAACAGCACGATGAACCAAGTCTGGTTCACGTTGACCAGCCCGAACAGACCGGTGTAGACCATGACGAGCAGCACGGCGGAGACCAAGCCGCCGATGAACTGCCACGGGCGGAACCGGCCGAAGCGGGTGTTGGTGTTGTCCACCAAGTTACCCAGTAACGGGTCAAGGAAGATCTCTGCGATACGGATTATCACGATAAGGCTTGTGATCAGTGCGATGAGTTTGGTGGCCAAGGCTTTCTCGACATTGACGAACAGCACGCTGGTCACGTAAACGACGAAATAGGTGCTCAGCGCGTTATAGAACGCCGACTGGCCTAGATTACCGAAAGCATAGGCGGCACGGCGCCTCAGAGTCTCTGCTTTGGTAGGACGATTTATCTGGCCGGATTCATCTCCGGCCGGATTCGGTGATTGGGATTCGCTCTCCGGTGACTGTGAAACGGACATTGACATTTTCTCCTTAGAGTCATTCTCGGTGAGGTCCTCTCCGACCTCGTTGGAGAGTGTACATCATTACCAAGATTTAATAAATCTTTTCACTAATTATTGTCAATAGAGCCAATCTCAAAACCAACGTCGCAGCACTCGCAAAAATCGCAGAATTCCAACGAATACACACCTCTATCACCATATGAATTATCGACAGCGCGACACACCGCCACAGAAAATACCTCCAGCAACTTGCGATCTGCACCATCAGGTTTTACCATAATCAGTAAAGAGTTTTACCCTCTGAATCAACAATGTGGTTATCAACTCAAGGAAAGCGGTTATGCAGCATCCCATCCCCACCACCATCGCATCATCTGATTGGCTCACCGATCCGACCGTATTCGCCGTCAACCGCGAACCAGCCCATTCCGACCATCGCTTCTACGATCACGTACCGCAGCCGAACGAAACGATGAGCCTCAAGCAAAACCTTGACGGCTTGTGGAATGTCGCCGTGACGACCGCCCCGGTTTTCGGCTTCCCCATGAACGATTCCGGCAACGCTGAATCTCCGGATTTCACCGCAACCGATTATGACGACACCGGTTTCAGCCGCATCGCCGTTCCCTCAACACTGGAAACCAAGGGCTTGCTGAACCATAAGTACGTCAACGTGCAGTACCCCTGGGATGGCCACAGCGACCCCAAGGCTCCCAACATCCCCACTGATGGTCACGTAGCCATTTACCGCCGCACTTTCGAGACAAGCACCCCCGTCTCCGCCGCCATCGAAAACAAGCGCCGCATCACGCTGACCTTCCACGGCGCCTCCACCGCCATCTACGTCTGGCTCAACGGTTCCTTCGTCGGCTACGCCGAGGACTCCTACACACCCAGCGAATTCGACGTCACCGAGGCACTGATTTCCGGAACCAATACACTGGCCGTGGCCTGCTATGAATACGCCACCGCAAGTTGGCTGGAAGATCAGGACTTTTGGCGCATGCACGGTCTGTTCCGCTCCGTTGAACTCACCGCGCAACCCACTGTGCACATCGAAGACCTGCACATCACCGCCGATTTCGAGGCGACCACCCATGCCGGCACCATCGACGCCCATGCCGTGATCCGCAACATCGCCGACGCCAAGCAACTCAGCGCCGCACTCATGGATGCCAACGGCACGCCGGTCTGGCAGGATTCCTATGCCATGTCCGACATCGTCGACACCTCCGGCGTACCCTGCTGCGGCACCGCAGACGCCGCGATCGACAGCACCGCCGTGCAATTCCGCGCGAATCTGGCCAACATTCGTCCATGGAGCGCCGAAAAGCCCTACCTGTACACGCTGGCTCTCACCGTGCGCGCAGCAGACAACAGCATCATCGAAGTGGTGCCGCAACGTCTCGGCTTCCGCCATTTCGAAATCGTTGACGGCATTATGCGACTCAACGGCAAGCGCATCATCTTCCGCGGCGCCAACCGCCACGAGTTCGACGCGCGTTTGGGCCGTGCCATCACCGAGCAGGAGATGCTCACCGACATCATCACCTGCAAGCGCAACAATATCAACGCTATTCGCACCTCCCACTACCCGAATCAGACGCGATTCTACGAACTGTGCGATGAATACGGCCTGTACCTGATCGACGAGACGAACCTTGAGACCCACGGCAGCTGGACCATTCCCGGTGATGTGGAGACCCCTGAAACCGCCATTCCGGGCAGCAATCCCATCTGGGAAGGACCTTGCATGGACCGTATCGCCAGCATGATCGGGCGCGACCGCAATCATCCGAGCGTACTGATCTGGTCTCTGGGTAACGAATCGTACGCAGGCGAGGTGTTCCGCGCGATGTACCGCTTCGCTCACGCGGCCGACTCCACGCGACCCGTGCATTACGAAGGCGTGGTGCATGACCGCCCCTTTGACGACGTGACCGACATCGAGACCCGCATGTATGCCAAGCCCGCGGAAATCGAGGAATATCTGACCAATGATCCGAAGAAGCCCTATATCTCCTGCGAATATATGCACGCCATGGGCAATTCGGTCGGCGGCATGCATCTGTACACCGAGCTGGAGCGTTACCCGCATTATCAGGGCGGCTTTATCTGGGACTTCATCGATCAGGCCCTGTGGCAGCAGCTGGACGACGGCACCGAACGCCTGACCTACGGTGGCGACTGGGACGATCGTCCCTGCGACTATGAGTTCGCCGGCGACGGCCTAGTCTTCGCCGACCACTCTCCCTCACCGAAGCTGCAAGAGGTCAAGCGTCTGTACGCTCCCGTGGTACTGACCGTAAGCGACCACGATGTGACCATCGAAAACCGCAATCTGTTCGTCTCCACCATTGATTTCGCGTTCACGGCGAAACTGCTGGCGGACGGCAATGCCATCTGGCAGGCCGACTACCGCTTTGATGTGCCCGCCGGCGAGACCCGCACCTTCCCGATTGACTTCCCGTCGGTGGACGCCGCTGGCGAAATCACCTATGAGGTCGATCAGTCGCTGGCAACGGCAACACCGTGGGCACCAGCCGACTATGAACTGGCGTTCGGCCAACACACCGTTCAGTCAGTCGTGCCGGCTTCCGCCGGAACCGATTCGACCGCGTGCGGCGCGGTTCCCTCCACGGCTGATTCCGATACTTCCGATACCGGTACAGTAACGGTTGGCCGCTGGAACATCGGCGTGGTCAGCGGTGACGGACGTACCGAAGCGTTGCTTTCACGCACGCAGGGCGGCATGGTGTCATTCAAGCGTGACGGTCGCGAAATGGTGTTGCGCCGTCCGGCGATCACCTGCTTCCGCCCGCTGACCGACAATGATCGCGGCAATGGCAGCGGCTTCGACCGCGTGCGCTGGTTCGGTGCCGGCCGTTATGCACGTATAGCGAATCAGCAGTTCTCGCAAACCGAGACTGGTGTCATCGCCGAATACACATATACGTTGGCCGAGCCGGGCGAAACCCAAGTTGCCGTGCGCTATGAGGTGGATGCCGCCAGCGGACGTGTACATCTGGCCGCCCGATATGCCGGTGCCACCGATGCGCCGACGCTGCCGGCATTCGGATTGGAATGGACACTTCCCAAGCAGTACGAGAACCTGCGCTTCTACGGCCTTGGCCCCGAGGAGACCTATCGCGACCGTCTGCACGGTGGCAAGCTCGGCATTTTCGAGCGCACCGCGGCCGAAGACAATGCACCGTATCTGGTGCCGCAGGAGACCGGCAACCATGAAGACGTGCGTTGGGCCGAAGTGCTTGACGCCCAAGGACACGGCATGCGTATCAGCCAGGCCGGCAGCGAACATTTCGCGGCGAGCCTGTTGCCGTACAGCTCGCTCATGCTGGAAGAGGCGACCCACCAGAACGAGTTGCCGCCGGTCCGTCACACGTTCCTGCGCCTGTTGGCCGCGCAAATGGGCGTGGGCGGCGACGATTCATGGGGCGCGCCCGTCCATGAGCAGTACCAGCTGCCCGCCGATCGCGCCTACACGCTCGACGTGAATCTGGAACTGTTCTAACAGCGATAAAGAAGCTCCCTCTGACGAGGGAGCTTCTTTATCGTGCTGGTACGAAACTGTCACGCACTACTAGGGTGGTGGAGATGAAGGTGTGGTGGTGCAGCGTGCGCCGACTGGAGATGGCCTCGGCAAGCATCGTAATCGCAGTATCGGCCAGCTCATTCTGATCGATATCGTAACTGGTCAATGTCGGCGAAGTGTACTGGGCGATGGCCTGGTTATTGATACTGATCACACTGGTATCGCGAGGCACCAGCACTCCCGCAGCGGTAAACGCCTGCAGTACGCCGACTGCAATCGTGTCCGCAGCCACGATGAACGCATCCGGCATGTCATCTCGATGATCGTTAGCCGCTTTCTCCCCTAGAGTGCGCCCGGTGTCCACAGTGAACGCGCCTTGCGCGTAAATCAGGCCTTCCGCATCCAGCCCCAAACGCTCGGTCCAATTGCGGAATGCGGTTAATCGGCTGTCTTCCGGGTATTCGTACAAACCCATCGTGAAGCCAGTACCGCCGATATAGCCGATGCGTCGTTTGCCCGAGGACACCAACACATCCAATGCGTCCAAAATGGTTTGGCTTAAATCCGGTTGCACCGAATCGAACAGGCCGGGCGCAGGATTGATGTCGATGAATACGCCATAAGGCAATACCAGATGGAGTTTCAACAGTTCATCCGAAGAGAGTACGGACGGTCCGATGGAAATGAAGCCGTCGAAATCACCGGCGTTGGCAATCAGATCGTCGATATGGGAAAACGACGTGAGTTCCATGTGCTGGGCTCTGGCATTGTCGCCGAGCACGGACCGCAGTTCATCGAAATAGGCGTCCGCCAGTTCTTCCTCGCGGGTGGCGTTGTCGAGTACGGCCACACGGCGTGGCAATACGATACGGCGTGATCCGGTAGCGTAGCCAAGCTGCTCGCTGACCTCGATGATGCGACGTCGCGTCTCCTCTTTGACAGACAATGTCGGGTCCCCATTGAGCAGCCGGGATACCGTGGCCTGCGAGAAACCTGATTCCTGCGCGATTTCCTTCATCGTGACCATGACATCATCCCCTCAATGCAAACATTACGTAGTACTTCAGTAAATTACTTTACTACTTAGCGTAACGCGCAAAGCCCGCAACCGGAATACACCGGTCACGGGCTTTGCGATATCAATGTCACATCAGCAGACGATATGACCTGACGTCAGCTCTCGTCTTCGGCGACGCGGGAGCGGCTGTAGATCATCTTCATCGAGCAGATGAAGATAACCATCGCACCCAGGACGATGATGCCGCCGACCATGAAGACGTTGGCATAGGTCGAGGCCGGACCGGATTCGGTGCCGAACAGTGAGCCGCCGCTCATCGCGCCATTGGCCATGAGCTGGCCGAAGATCGCGACACCGACCGAACCGGTGATGGCCTGCATCAGATCGTTGAAGCCCAATGCACGTCCGGATTCCTCGGCCTCCACGGTCAGCGTTGCGGTATCCACAATCGGCTGGTAGAAGAACGAGGTGCCGAAGTAGTAGATGCACGGCGCCACGGCAAGAGCCCAGATCTGGCCCATCGGAATCAGGAACGCAACGGCGATCAGGCCACCGCCCATGCAGGCGAGCGCCAGAATGATGG
>OOAH01000726.1_pt1 | contig 36503 bp, 31 predicted proteins | sample 1671801 | NCBI WGS metagenome assembly OOAH01 (sample SAMN06348194, study PRJEB24527) | human gut metagenome | biome: human gut; feature: ankylosing spondylitis patient; material: feces | host: Homo sapiens | place: China | collected 2015-10 | reverse complement strand
CTGCGCGAAACGCCCACGCACGCCGCATTGATTGTCAACCTTCCGGGCCGTCCCAAATCCATTTCGGAAACGCTCGGAGGCTTTCGCAGCGACGACGGCGAGGTGATCGATGCGGGCATCTTTGCCTCCATCCCCTACTGCATTGATCTGATCGGCGGCCCCTATATCGAGACGGATCCCGAAATCATCGAAGCGTTTCGCCCGAAAAACGCTGTGCGCAAACCTCAGTCTCCCGCGCAAGCGCCCGCCCCTCAGGCTGCTCAGCTCGCACAAGTCCGCTCTGCGGCTCCGGCTCCGAAGCCGCGCATCGTGACAACCGAAACCGATGCCCGTCCCGACAATGCCGCAAGCTTCGCTGCTGCGTTTGCGCCTGTTTCCCAACCGCAGCCCCGGCATGAGGCAGCCGTTTCCGAAGCGCCCGCCCGCGTTCAGCGTGTGCTTCGTCCCGCTCAAATGGGCGGCAACGGTACAAACCGCATGAGCCCTGAGATGATCGCGCGCCGCTCGGTTCAGCACGGCATTCCGCTTTTTGCCTCCCGCTCGCGGACCGGCATCGAGCCTCTTGACGTGATCGTGCGCGATCCCGAAGACGGCGCTACACCCGAATGCACGGTCATTTGGCTGCACGGGCTCGGAGCCGACGCCGAGGACTTTCTGACGCTGCCGCAAGAGCTGCGCGAATTCGGCGCTCCCGCCGCACGCTTCATCTTCCCGAATGCTCCCGAACGGGAGCTCACGGTGCGTCCGGGCTACAAAACCCGTGCATGGTACGACCTGCTCTCCGACGACTTCGCTTCCGAAAACGAGGACCGTCAGGGGCTGGCCAAAATGCACCAGCGCGTCTCTCAGATCGTCAACGAAATCGTCACAAGCGGTCTGCGCGCCGAGCGCATCTTCCTCGGGGGCTTTTCCATGGGAGCCGCGATGGCGCTCTACAGCTCCGTTCGCCAAGCCAGAACGCTTGCGGGCTGCATTGCGCTTTCCGGCTACTTCCCGGCCGCCTCGCTCCTTCAAAAGGACCTTACTCCTGCTGGCCGCGGCACGCCGATCTTTATGGGACACGGCGCCTTCGACAGCGTCATCCCCTCGCCTCTGGCCGAGCGCGGAGCCGATCTGCTCGAAAACGCCATCGACACCTTTATCTGGCGCGAGTACAACATCGATCATGAAATCTGCCCCGATGAACTCATGAACGTTGCGCAGTTCATGAGCACGGCGCTGCAACGCTGATCGTTTCGGCTCCCGAAATACCAAGCCCCGCAAAACTCTTTTCGAGCGCGGGGCTTTTTGTCGCCGGGCCGGCTCAAAGCCGACCCAGGCAAAACCACTGTCTAGGAGGCCTTGTATTCGCAGAGAATGCGCAGCATGCGGCGCAGAGGTTCTGCGGCGCCCCACAGCAGCTGATCGCCCACCGTAAAGGCGCTGATGTATTCCGGCCCCATCGCAAGCTTGCGGATGCGCCCGATCGGAATGCGGCGCGTGCCGGAAATCTTCGCTGGCGAAAGCTCCTCAATCGACTCTTCCTTGCGGTTGGGCACAACGTAGGCCCATTCGTTGGCGTTGTCGAGCAGCTTTTCGATCTCTTCGACGGAAACGTCCTTCTTGAGCTTAACGGTCAGCGCCTGGCTGTGGCAGCGCATGGCGCCCACGCGTACGCACAACCCTTCGACGATGAGAGAACCCGGTTCGCCGTGCGCAGGCAGCCCCAAAATCTTGTTGGCTTCCGAACCGCCCTTCCATTCTTCGCGGGACTGACCGTTGCCGAGATCCTTGTCGATCCACGGGATCAGCGAGCCGGCCAAAGGCGCACCGAAGGCGGCCTTCGGGAAATCGGCAGCCGAAAAAGCCTGCGTGACCTTGCGGTCGATGTCGAGAATGGCCGAGCGCGGATCGGCTAGTTCCTCGCGCACACTGTCGGCGAGATAACCCATCTGCGTGAGCAGTTCGCGCATGTTCTGTGCGCCGGCGCCGGAAGCGGCCTGATAGGTCATGGAGCTCACCCATTCGACCAGATCGGCCTTGATGAGACCGTCCATGGCCATGAGCATAAGCGAAACCGTGCAGTTGCCGCCGATGTAGTCCTTGACACCTGCCGCCAGACTCTTGTCGATGACGGGACGGTTCACGGGATCGAGCACGATCACGGCATTGGGTTCCATGCGAAGCGTCGAAGCCGCATCGATCCAGTAGCCGTTCCAGCCGGATTCGCGCAGCTTCGGATGCACTTCCTTGGTGTAGTCGCCGCCCTGGCAGGAAATGATCACGTCGCACTGCGACAGTGCGGCAATGTCCTTGGCGTCCTGCAGCACGTCGGCCGCGCCCTTCACTTCGGGAGCTTTGCCGCCTGCGGCGGAAGTGGAAAAGAAGATGGTCTTTTCGACGTGCGCAAAGTCGTTTTCTTCAAGCATGCGGCCCATGAGCACGCTGCCCACCATACCGCGCCAGCCAACCATACCGAGAATCATGGTTTAAGTCTCCCAATGCTTTGTTAGCGCCGAAATCCGGCCGAGGATGTTGAAGGATAAGCGCCGTTCGCCCGAGGAAAGTGTGCGTCGGCCGTTTTTTATGCCGATGCGGCGGATCCTCAGCCGCCGCGCCGGCTTTGCGTAGGTTTTGGTTGTTACTTCAGAGCGGCTGCAATCGCGTCGCCCATTTCCGAGCAGGACACCTTGCGGCACCCCTCGCTCATGATGTCGCCCGTGCGAACGCCGTCGGCAAGCACTTTTTCGACAGCCTTTTCAATCGCATCGGCCTCTTCATTCATGTCCAGGCTGTAGCGCAGCATCATCGCAGCCGACAGTACCGTGGCAATCGGATTGGCGATGTTCTTGCCCGCGATATCCGGGGCCGACCCGTGCGAGGGCTCGAAAAGCCCCTGCTTCTTGTCGTTGAGGCTAGCCGAAGCAAGCATGCCGATGGAGCCGGTGAGCATCGAAGCTTCGTCGGAGAGGATGTCGCCGAAGATGTTGCCGGTAAGCACGACGTCCAAAGCCTTCGGAGCGCGCACAAGCTGCATGGCAGCGTTGTCGACGTACATATGCTCGAGCGTCACGTCCGGATAGTCCTTGGCGACTTCGATGACGGTGTCGCGCCACAGCTGGCTCGTTTCAAGCACGTTGGCCTTGTCGACGCTCGTTACTTTGCCGCGGCGCTTGCGGGCTGCTTCAAAGGCAACGCGCGCAATGCGCTCGACTTCGGGCACCGTGTAGCGCATCGTATCGAACGCTTCGGGAGCGCCCGGGAAATTGCCGTCCGGAGCAACGCGGCGGCCGCGCGGCGTGCCGAAGTAAATGTCGCCCGTCAGTTCGCGCACGATCACGAGGTCAAGTCCCGAGACCACTTCTTCGCGCAGCGTAGAAGCCGAGGTGAGCTCCTTGAAGCACTTGGCAGGACGCAGATTGGCAAAAAGTCCCAAGGCCTTGCGCAGACCGAGAATGGCCTGCTCGGGACGCAGACGTCGTTCGAGGTTGTCGTACTTGAAGTCGCCCACGGCGCCGAAAAGAATCGCATCGGATTCCTTGGCGAGCTTCAGGGTCGATTCGGGAAGCGGATGACCGTGATGCGCATAGGCAACGCCGCCCACGTCGGCGTATTCCATTTCAAAGTCGCAGCCCAGGGCCTTCAAAACCTTGACGGCCTGTTCGACGATTTCCGGACCGATCCCGTCGCCGGGAAGCACTGCAATTTTCTTGCTCATTTTTCTTTGCAATCCAAAACTGAAAAAACGATGTTCTTAAGCGTGAAGCGACTTGGCAAGCCACGGCTTTTCCGCAAGACGCTTGGCTTCAAACGTTTCGATCGCGTCCTTGTTGCGGCTCAGCGTGATGCCGATGTCGTCAAAGCCGTTCATCATGGCCCAGCGGCGGAAAGGCGCCACGTCGAAATGCGTGGATGCACCCGAGGGTTCGATCACAAGCTGCCGATCCAGATCGACCGTGAGCTTGTAGCCGGGCGTGGCCTTGCAATCCTCAAAGAGACGATCGAGCACAAGCTCGGGAATCGTCACCGGCAGCAGACCGTTCTTGAGAGAATTCGAATAGAAGATGTCGGCAAACGAAGGAGCGATCACGCAGCGAAAACCGTACTGCATCAAAGCCCACGGCGCATGCTCGCGGCTTGAGCCGCAGCCGAAGTTCTTGCGCGCCAGCAGAATGCTCGCGCCCTGGTAGCGCGGTTCGTTGAGCACAAAGTCCGGGTTGAGCGGACGCTTGCTGCAGTCCATTCCCGGTTCGCCCTTATCGAGATAACGCCACTCGTCAAAGCAGTTGGGGCCGTACCCGGTGCGGTAGATGGACTTCAAAAACTGCTTGGGAATAATGGCGTCGGTGTCGACGTTGCTGCGGTCAAGCGGAGCGACAAGACCGTTGAGAACAGTGAATTTTTCCATTTTCCTTATCCTCCGCCTTGTTAAAAGAGCTTGGAGACGTCGACGAAGTGGCCTTCGACGGCAGCCGCCGCAGCCATGGCCGGGCTCACCAAATGCGTGCGTCCGCCCTTGCCCTGACGGCCTTCGAAATTGCGGTTCGAGGTCGACGCACAGCGATCGCCCGGATTGAGTCGGTCGGCGTTCATCGCAAGGCACATCGAGCAGCCCGGCTCACGCCATTCAAAACCCGCTTCCTTAAAGATCTTGTCGAGACCTTCCTGTTCGGCCTGAAGCTTCACAAGGCCCGAACCCGGAACAATGAGCGCCTGCACGACGTTCGGCGCCACCTTCTTGCCGAGCTTCTTGACGACGTAAGCCGCCGCGCGAATGTCTTCGATGCGCGAATTCGTGCAGGAACCCACAAACACGTGATCGGGACGAATGTCGGTGATCTTGGTGCCGGGTTCAAGGCCCATGTACTTAAGCGCCCGAGTCTGCCCTTCGCGCTTGACGGGATCCAGTTCCTTCTCGGGATCGGGAACAACGCCGTCGATCGTCGTGACCATTTCCGGAGACGTGCCCCAGGTCACCATCGGACGGATCTCTTCGGCGCGCAGGTCGACCACAATGTCGAATTGGGCATCGGGATCCGACACAAGCGTCTTCCAGTAGGCCACGGCCTTGTCCCAGTCTTCTCCCGTGGGCGCCAGAGGCTTGCCGCGCATGTACTCGATCGTCTTTTCGTCGACGGCTACGAGACCGGAACGGGCACCGGCTTCAATTGCCATATTGCAGAGCGTCATGCGGCCTTCCATGGAAAGATCGAGAATGGCCGAACCGGCAAATTCGATCGTGCAGCCTGTGCCGCCCGCCGTGCCGATCTTGCCGATCACCGCCAGGGCGATGTCCTTGCCGGTAAGTCCTGCAGCAAGTTTGCCTTCGACGCGCACGAGCATGTTCTTGTTCTTTTTGGTAATGAGCGTCTGCGTCGCCAGCACGTGCTCGACTTCGGAGGTACCGATGCCGAAGGCCAGAGCCGCACAAGCGCCGTGCGTGGACGTATGGCTGTCGCCGCACACCACGGTCATGCCGGGCAGCGTCGCGCCCTCTTCCGGACCCATGACGTGAATGACGCCCTGTCCCTTGTCCATAAACGGAAAGTAGGCCGCAGGGCAGATCGTCTTCATGTTCGCATCGAGCGTATCGACCTGCAGGCGTGCGATCGGATCGGTGATGCCGTCGAGGCCCTTTTCCCAACCGGTAGTCGGGGTGTTGTGATCGGCCGTAGCGACAATTGAGGATTCGCGCCAGGGCTTGCGGCCGGCCAGACGCAGTCCTTCAAAAGCCTGAGGACTGGTGACTTCGTGCATCAGGTGGCGGTCGATGTAGAGGGTGGCGGTGCCGTCGGCTTCGGCGGTCACCACGTGTTCATCCCAGAGCTTGTCGTAGAGTGTTTTTGACATGGGGCTTGTCCGAGAGTTTTTGGTGTTGTCTTCGGCCTGCGGCGCCTTAAATCATGGTGCCGAAGGCGATTTTTGTAGTATGCCACGGACGTCAAAATTCCACATAAGCACTTCTGCTCAGAAACACAAACCTTTTTTCCGCCGAGAGCGCCGCTAACAATCTGCAACGGAAAACTCGTCCTCGTTTTACCTGCAGTGTCTCTAAAATTACGGGTTTATCAGGCCCCACGGCCATTCCGATATCCGTTAATTCGCTTCTTGCCATGAACTTTCTTCTCGTCGACGACCACGCCTTGATTGTGCAAGCCCTCTCCGTGCTCTTGAAGACCAAATTCGAAGGTGCGCAGGTTTTGACGGGCAGCACCGCCGAAGACGCACGCGCTCTGGTGCGCGAACACAGCGAAGACACGGATCTGCTGATTCTCGACTTGAATCTTCCCGGCGTTCAAACGCCCACCAGCCTTCTCGAGGAATTGGTGCAGACAAATCCTGCGCTCAAGATTCTTGTGCTCTCGGGTATTGTCGATCAGGCCAACATCATGCGCGTGCTGCAGCTGGGCGCAGCCGGCTTTGTACCGAAGTCGCTCGATACTAACATGCTCACCGACGCGATCACGTTTGTGCTGCAGGGCGGCGTCTACATCCCGACGAAGCTTCTAAGCCAGAGCCAGAAGGAAGGCTTTTTCACCGATGCCGCCATGGGACTGCAACAGTCGGGCACACCCAAGGTACACCTCACGCAGCGCCAACAGGACGTGCTGCAGACGCTCGCGCGCGGCCTTCCCGTCAAGCGCATCTGCCGCGAGCTCAACCTCTCGGAAGGTACGGTCAAGACGCACATTTCGGCCATTTACCGAGCCTTCGGCGCACGCAACCGCACCGAAGCCCTGATCGCGGCACGCCGCGCGGGCTTCGACGTGGTTCTTTGATTGCGCGTTTTTTTGTTCGGTTAATCGGTAGTCTTTCGGTTTTCCGCCACTGCCCGTCTCAATGCAGACGCCAAAGCTTCCGCATTGGCGGGCTTTTGCAGAATCACCGGCATCGCCTGTCCTTCGTTGTCGGGGTTGAGCACCAACGCGCGGTAGGCGCGGGCAATAACGTCCTCAGAAACAGCCGTAAGAAGCACGCACGGGAAGTTTCTCGCCGCGCCGATGCGCACGGCAAAGATCGCCTCAAGCCCGGTCATCACCCCTTCGCCCAGGTTGTAGTCCGACAAGAGCGCAGCCAGATTGCCGTCCTGCGCTTCGGTGACCATGCGGCTGATGAATTCCTGAGAAGGTTCGCGCGACGCCACAACCGTTGCGCCCCAACTGCGAATGATGGCAGTTACGGCATTGCGAACAATGTCGTTGTCTTCAAGAATGCCCACGACGCCGCGCATGTCCAGGTCCGTCGTGAGCGGCAGGCCGTCGCCGGCGTGCAGAACGCTAGCCGTCTTGACGCCCGAAAATTCCAGTCTGAAAACGGAACCGCGCCCTAAGCGGCTTCCCACCGTAATCGGAATGCCGAGACGCTTGGCCAAACCGTTGACAATCGAAAGCCCCAGACCGTAGCCAGTTTCGGAGTGTTTGCCCGCCTCGCCGCGGAAGAACGCATCGAAAATGCGCTCGCGCTCGGCCGGCGCAATGCCCGGCCCCTGATCGTAGACGCCGATCGTGATGCGGCCGCCCGACAAACGCCGCGCCGCCAGCACGATCTTGGAGCCGGGCTTGGTGCTGTAGCGGATGGCGTTGGTGATGAGGTTTGTGAGAATGCGCTTGACGAAAAGGGGGTCCGTCCGCACTGTCAAAGGCAGAGGCCGCGTCAAAAAGAAAAAGCCTTTGGCGGCGGCAACCGGTGCAAATTCCGCCGCGAGATCGCTGAAAAGATCCGTGATGTTGACGTTTTCCATCTTCACGTCGAGGTGCCCGGTTTCGATGCGGCTCACTTCCAAAAGCTGTTCGACGAGCGTGGAAATGTTCTGCGCGGTGGCTCCGAGCTGCGCAATGACGTCCTTGGTTTCGGGCGTGGACTGCATCTGCAGAATCTGCAGATAGATGCCCATCGCCTGCAGAGGCTGGCGCAGATCGTGATTGGCGCCCGCAAAAAACTTTGCGCGGCGTTCGCTCGCGGCCGCTACGGCCCGACGCTCGCTTTCGGCACGGGACTTTTCGCTTTTAAGCCTCGCCACGAGACGCTCGTTTTGCGCGTCGCGCGTGACGGCCAGAACCACCACTTCGCTCAAGCGTCGGCCGCTGTATAGCACAAAGCCGATGAGCGCGATCACGATGACCATCAGCGCCGTTCGACCGATTTCAAACGCACTCGACAAAGCCAATGCGAGCGGGCCGAGCGACAAAAGCATGACGGCAATCAGACTCGGAATCCAGCAGGAATAGGCCGGCCACGAAGCAAACACCACGGCCACCATGACCGATACCAGAACAACAATGTCGACCGTATCCTGCGTGATGAGAAACGCAACGCCCGCGAAACCCCAAACAATGCCGGTTGCCACCGACTGAATCATCCACCGTTTGAGCCATTCGCGAATGTTCGCTTCGCGCTCGGTATCGGCCAGAAATTGGCGCCGAAGCCGGGTCCAGAACCAAATTGTCGCCGCAAGAACCGCAAGCCAGATCACGATCATCGTCTGGTTAGCCAAAGACCAAAAGCGCGCCGTCAGACACAGTGCACCGATGATCTGTCCGGCCAGCGACACCGGCAGCAGGCGCAGCGACACATGAATCTGCTCGGACAAAATACGCGCCGAGGGTCTTTGCTGGGCATCCACCCCCGTCAAAAGCCGTTTAATCGACTGCAGCCACTTCACTTTGAATTCCTTTGCCGTTTTACACCCACCACAACGGCCCGTTGGCCTGTTCGGCTCCCGGGTATTCGGTGGGCACCGGACTGTCGACGACGCGTACCGTAAGGCGCTTATCCTTTACCTCAACCGAAGCCGGCACGCCGAACGGAAGGCACATGGTCGAGGCGACATGTCCGAACGGCAGGCCCGAAACCACCGGTACGCCGCACTCGGACAATGCGTCGGCTAGCGTATAGCGATACTTCCCTTCGCCGGCATTAACATCGGCCCCGGTAAAGTCGCCCGCTAGCACAAGCCTCTGGCGAGCCAAAATGCCCGAAAGCTTCAACTGAGAAATCATGCGCGTGATGCGCCAGGCGGGTTCCCCGATGTCTTCCAGATAAAGAATGCCGCCGTCGATCACCGGGAAATACGGTGTACCGACAAGGGACGTAAGCACCGACAAATTGCCGCCCCAGAGGATTCCTTCGGCCTTGAGATCGACCGACTCCACCTCAAGCGTTTCATCAAAGACGGGGCTACTCATCGCGCGTCGGAAAAACGCAAGCTTTGTTTCATCGGACACGGCAAAGGAAGCCGCCATCGGCCCCTGCCAGCTCGCTTTGCCGCATCTAGCGTACAGCGCAAGATTCACGGCCGTAAGATCCGACAACCCCATAAAAACAGCCTGCGATTGTCCCACGCGCTCCCAATCGACAAGATCGAGCGCCCGGGCAGCGCCGCTTCCGCCTCGCAGAGCCATCACGAGGTCGGCTTGGGGTGCACACATCGCCTCTTCAAATCCGAGCGCACGTTCGCGATCGCTCCCCGCAAAGCTTTTGTCGATCGATCGAACATTGCAAGCCTCCCGCACATGCCACCCCAGAGCTTCGAGCGAACGTTCGGCCGCATCAATTCTGGCGTGATCGATTTCGTCGACCCCGGGCTTGACGGTAAGGGCTCGCGAGGGCGCACAAATCCAAAGTTCGGGAGAAATAACGGAAGGCTCTTTCAACTCAGGGCTCCTCTAGGACGCTTTTCTGCGCTTGGCTTTAAAGAAGTCCTGCAGAATTTTTTCGCATTCGGCTCGACGAACGCCCGGCGTCATTTCCGGACGATGATTGAGATGCGCCCGTGCCGCCACATCGATTGCACCGCGCATGCCGCCGCATTCGGGATCGTCGGCACCCCACACGACACGCGCAATGCGCGCCATGCTGCAGGCGGCCGCACACATCGGACAGGGTTCGAGCGTGACGTACAAAGTAGCGCCGTTTAGGCGTTCGTTGCCCAATTTGGCCGCCGCCTTTCGGATCGCCAGAATTTCGGCGTGCGCCGTCGGATCGTGGCGCATCACCACTTCGTTGCTGGCCGTCGCGACAATGTTGCCGTCCATGGCAATCACGGCGCCCACCGGCACTTCGTCGTTTTCGACGGCTATTTCCGCCATACGGAGCGCTTCCTGCATCAGCACGCGGTCGAGCTCGGGATCAACTTCAACGGTCTTGGGTGCATTAACCAGACGATTTTTCGCCTGCAGCTGCACGCGCATGCGATGTCGACGTCGGGTGCGTTCGGCATCCATTTCGCTCCATTCGGCCTCAACCTCCTTCAATGAACCGAAATCGCTCGAAGAAGGCATCGTGAAGCGAACGAGTCCACCGTCGACGGCAATAAGGCCGCAGCCCTGCAGCCACTCGAAAATTTCGTCGGTCGTACCTGCAAGCCACGCCGCATGACGACTGCGGAAGTCCTCGAGCCGCGCAAGAAATACATCCCGATCCACCTGAGATTCACGCCCGGCCGCGGACACAAAAAAGAGCGCGGTCTGGAAAAAGACTTCCAAATCGAAGGGATTGCGGGCGAGCCCGTTTAAGGAGACGCCGTTGCGCAGACTCAGACGGTTGAACTGCGCGGCGCATTTGGTCGTGAAGCGATTGGGTTGTGCTGCGGCAGTCTCAGTCACGGCTCGTCTCCTTCTCCTTTGAACTGGAATGCGTCAGGCGGCAAGCATCAGAATTTTTTCGATGTCGCTTGCCGTAAGCGGCTTGAAATGTCCGAGCGTGCCGGAGCCGGCAGCCGCAGCCGCAATTTCCTTCACCGGAACTTCCTTGTCGGTGAGTTCGTGCAGACGCGTGGGCAGGTTCATCACCATCAAGAACGACGTGAACTTCGCCACCGCAAGTTTGACAATCTGTTCGGGATCGGCGCCTTCGGGCGCCGTCACGCCGAGCACTTCGCGCGCAAAGCGCAGCACGCGCTCGGGATTGGCGCTCCAGACGTAGGAAAGCCATGCGGGCGTCACAACCGCAAGGCCCGCGCCGTGCGTAATGGTGTGATCCCACCCGGAAATGGCGTGTTCGATGCCGTGGCAGGCCCAGTCTTCCTCAAAGCCCAGACCGAAATAGCCGTTGTGAGCGAAGCTGCCCGCCAAGCCGATCTGCGCCCAAGCGTCGTAATCCTGGCTGTTTGCCATCAGCTTGGGGCCCTCCTGCATGATCACGCGCAGCGCCGCCTCGGCCTGCGCCGTCGTGTAGTCGACCGCCGGCGTGTTGGTGAAGTAGCGCTCCATGATGTGGCTCATCATGTCGAAGACGCCCGCCGAAATCTGCTTTTGCGGCAGCGTGAAGAAGAGCTCTGGATTGATGGCGGACACCTTCGGGCGCACGTATTCGTTGCCGCAGCCCGCCTTGACGGAGCCGTTGGTGATCACCATACGGATCGACTGCTCGGAACCGGCGGCCGGAATCGTGAGCACGGTCGCCACGGGCATGGCCGCCTGCGGAACGGCTTTGCCGCAGAAAAAGTCCCAGACATCGCCCTCATAAACGGCGCCTGCGGCCGCCGCCTTGGCCGTATCGATGACGCTTCCGCCGCCCACGGCCAGCACCGCATCGATCTTTTCGGTCTTGATCGTTTCGATCAGTTCGCGCACGAGCTCGACTTCCGGATTGGGTTGAACGCCGCCGCGGGCAATCACGGTCATGCCGTCTTTTTCAAAACTTTCCGTCACGCGGGCCACAAGACCCGAACGCACGGCGCTGCCGCCGCCGTAGACCAACAGCACGCGGCCGGCTTCTCCGGCAAAGGGACGAAAGGCCGCGGCCACTTTTGTTTCGGCTCCGCGGCCGAAAATAAGACGCGTCGGGTTGTAATAAGAAAAATCAAGCATTCTTCGTTTCCGTTAGATTGTTTTCCGCCTGCGCGAGTTCCGCTCCGCGGGCGACCTTCAAAGGAATCAGCGCCAACAGGCCTGCCACAAAAAAGAGCCCCGTCACCACAATGGCGAGTCTCTGGTTGTTGCCCGTCATCCAAGTGACGGCGCCGTAAGTGATTGGACCGATCACGGCCGACAGCCACAGCGCCATATTCCAGATGCCGTAAAACCGTGCGAGCTTTTTTTCGGGCGCAAACACCGCTACAAGCGCACGCCCGGCCGATTGGCTCGAGCCCATCGCCAGTCCCGCCAGATTGGCCGCCACCCAAAAGACGACGTTCGTCGTGGCACAGGCAGCCGTCGCCACCATGGCTATCCACAGCAGCAGCGTAACCGCCAGAGCCGGTTTGTGACCGATTCTATCCTGTACGTAGCCGAAGCCGAAAGCGCCCACGGCAGCGGTGATGTTTACCAAAAGCACCATCACAAGCGTTTCGGTGAGCCCAAACCCCATTACGGACGAAGCGTAGACGGCCGCAAGCGTAATCACGGTTGCCACGCCGCACTGGTAGAAAAAGCCGCAGACGACCAAGTATCGAAAGTCGGTGAATTTCGCGAGCGTCTCAAGGGTCTTGCCCTTGTCTTCATCGCTTTTCATGAGGCGCTTCAATTCGTTCAAACTGTGCGCCTGAGGCACGGCCCGTTCCTTGAGCCAGAGAAAAACAGGCAGGCTTACAACCAAAAAAACGCCGGCTGTGATGAGGTTTGCAGCGGCGACAAGCGCCGTCATGTCGGCCCCTTCGGCCTGTCCCGCTGTGACAACCGCCAGACAAAGCCCCAACGTCACAAGCCCGCCGACATAGCCGAGCGACCAGCCCCAGCCCGAGACCTTGCCCACGGCTTGCGGGCGGGAAATTTCGGGCAAAAAGGCCGAATTGAGGCTTTCGCCGACGTTGTAGCCGATGTAGCTCACAATGAGCATGGAAACCGAAAGCACATACGTGCCGGGCCCCGAAAGGGCAAGCATGGCGGTGGCGGCAACGCACAGCAGCGTCGCCACAACGAGCCACTTTTTCTTGGTTGCCGTCAAGTCGGCCGCGCGCCCGATGGCAGGCATCAGCAGCATCGAAATAGCGTTGGCCGCACCGACCGCGCAGCTCCAAAGAAACGTCGCCCAAGAGGCATTGCCGCAGACGGTGGCGACAAAGTAGGCATTGAAAACGGCTGTGAGCACCACCGTGCTATAGCCCGAATTGGCGGCATCAAAGAGAGCCCAGCCGAAAGCTTCCCGCGGACTCACGCCTTCCTTTAGGGCGCTGCGCTCAAACAACGGCATGACGGTTTACTCATCCTGCATGGGGCAGCCCGTCAGCAGACAGGACCAGTAGTTTACGAAGGAGAGCACGCCGTCGTGCTGCTCAAGCCCGGAAAGGCTGCCCGTCGTTCCGATCTGCTCGAGCATCACGTATGCGTTGTTGAGAAAGAGCCGCGCACCGAGGTCGATCATGCCGTAATCGTCTTCAGGCAGCTTTCCGCCCAACGCGGCACGGATGTTTTCACCGAGTCCTTCGCGCAGATACTCGGCCAAACCCGTCGGGTTCCAGCCTTCGGCTGTCGCAAAGTGCTTATTGCGGCCGGCAAAGGTGTCGGCTAGCCAGGAGACAAGCCTCAGATCGGCGTCCACAATGTCCTGATGCGTGAGTTTGCCTTCAGAGGCATCCACCGCACGCTGCGCCGTGTTTTTGACCGCCTGCAGCAAAATGCGTTCGACCACATCGATGGAGGCCAGACTCGGCAGGCCTTCGGCTTTGGAGGAAAAGTCGCCGCAGCGTCCCGAACGGCAGGATCCGCAAGAACTCATGTTGATTCCCTTTTCGTTTGTGCTTCAAACCTCGGTTAAGTCGGGCAGCGGTGTTTCGTCTCCGCTCAAAACGAGCGACCAGTGCGCGCAGAAAGCAAGAATCTTGCCTCCGATTTCCTGCACCTCCTGCATGCTTTTTTCTTCCTGCAGCAAGTCGGCAAAGAGCCCGTGCAGCTGCACGGTCATTTTGCTGACGGCAAAGGCAACAAGATACGAATCGTTCTTCCAGGCAAAGCACTCGCGATCTTCGTCGGTGAGTTCCGGCGCAAGCTGCTCGCGAAGCCAGGCATTGAATTTCTCGCCGCTCCAGCCTTCTTCATTGCCATAACCCTTGAGCACATCGGGATAGCGACCTTGAAAGAGTCCCGTCACCTCCCGCAGAAAGGCTGCGAGCCCCGCATCGGCTTCGTCTCCCGCAAAACCGGCCATCTGGTGTTCGGCATAGGACTGAGTCAGAAGGTTCAACAGCAAAAATACGCTTACGCGGTCGCGATTGAACCCTTCGCCTTCGGCAAGCTCAAAGCCGAGATGCTCGGCTGCGCCGCGATTCTTTCCTTCGAACGATTCCGTCATGTCGCCACCGGTTCTTTAAGGCTTGGGAAGGACAGCGCCGGAGCCGGTGCCGGAACCCGCCTTTACCATGCTCATCGCAGAGGTGATCAATGTGGAAAGGTCGCCCAGATTGGCGGGCACCACGAGCGTGTTGCCTTCCTTGGCAAGCTTCGAGAAGGCCTCGACATATTTTTCGGCCACCTGCAGATTGACGGCGTTCATGCCGCCCGGCGCATTCGTTGCTTCGGCCACCATGCGAAGCGCCTCGGCCGTAGCCTGAGCGATCGCCAACGTTGCCGCGGCCTGCCCCTGCGCCTTGTTGATTTCCGCCTGCTTTTCGCCTTCGGACTGAGCAATGGCGGCTTCCTTGGCGCCGGTCGCCAAATTGATCTGCTCGAGCTTGCGACCTTCGGAGGCCGCCACCACGGCGCGCTTTTCGCGCTCGGCCGTAATCTGCTGCTGCATGGCCTGCAAAATCACTGCGGGCGGCGTCAGATCCTTGATTTCGTAGCGAAGCACCTTCACGCCCCAGTTGAGCGCCGCTTCGTCGATGGCCGAAACCACGCTCTTGTTGATGAGGTCGCGTTCCTCAAAGGTCTTGTCGAGCTCCATGCGGCCCACGACGCTGCGAAGCGTGGTCTGCGCAAGCTGCGTAATGGCGATGATGTAGTTGCTCGTGCCGTAGCTTGCGCGCTGCGGATCGGTCACCTGGAAAAAGAGAACCCCGTCGACGGTCAGCTGCGTGTTGTCCTTGGTGATGCAAACCTGGCTCGGCGTATCGAGCGGCACTTCCTTCAAGCTGTGCTTGTAGGCCACGCGGTCGATGAAGGGAATAATGATGTTCAAGCCCGGCGTGAGCACGCTGTGAAACTTTCCCAGACGCTCCACCACCCATGCGTTTTGCTGCGGCACCACTTTGATGCACTGCGTCACGAAGACGACGGCAAGCAGAACAAAAAAGACCGAGAAAATCAAAAAGTTCGAGATAGCCATTTCCGGGACTTCTTATAACCGTTGAAAAAAATCATGCCTTGTTCGGTTCGACGACAAGACGCGCACCCTCTACGCGCACGATACGCCAAAGACCGGGGGCCGGCGAATCGACGCCCTCGGCTCGAGCCGTCCACTGCGCACCGCGGTACATAACCGTCGCCGTGCCGTCTGCGTTCCAGGACTCGACCGAGACCGTATGTCCCACATCGGGATTTTGCAGCGCTTCGCTTTCACCCTGTCTACGGCTGCGAATGCGCGAAACGATGAGGCTGCCCACGATGGTTGCGGCGGCAAAAACGGAAAACTGCCAGCCGAGCGTCAAATCGGCCCAAGCAGCCAAGGCTGCGCACAAGGCGGCAATGCCCATCACCAGAAGGTAGAAGGAACCCAACAAAATGTCGCCGCCCGCGAGCACAAGCCCTGCGACAACCCAGCAGACAACCGGTGAAATTTCCATGACGCGCTCCTTTTATCCGTTCGGTCAGTGGGCGGCCTGCGTCTGCGCATCGCCCTCTTCTTCCTCGTCCTTCTTATAGTAATCGAGGATGTTGCCGGTGAGGACTTCGGAAATACTCTCGGAATCCAAATAAACGTTTTGAATGCCTTCCTGATGCAGGTGCTCGACTTCGTCGCGCGAACCGGCTCGAGCCATGATGTTGAGCTCGGGATTGAGCTGCTTGGCCATTTCGACGATCTTGAGCGTCTTCACCGGGTCGATGTCGAGCACCATGAGCTGCGCGGCAGTAACGATATGGCCCTGCACGAGCACCATCGGGTCGGAAGCGTCGCCGCTGATCACCGCACGCTTTTGCGCTCGCAGCTCTTCGGCAAAGGATTTATCTTCGGAAATGCAGACAAACGGCACATCGTCGGCGGCAAGCTTATTTACCACCGCGCGCGTCACCGAGCCCGTGCCGATCAGAATGGTTTGTCCCATCAGCATGCGCCGCGACGTTTCCTTGGGCAGCACCGAATACGGGTCGGTAAGCATTGCCGCCGCGCGCGCCCAGGCAAAATGCCGCACGGCAAAGCGGCGCACATAAGGCGTGAGCGCAAACATCAGCGGGTTGAGCGCAATCGAAAGGATGGCCGAGGCGACCACCATCGAGAGCATCTTCTGATCCGTCATGCCAAGCGCGATGCCCTGTGCGGCCAGAATGAAGGAAAATTCGCCTATCTGCGCCAAAGCCGCACTCACGTTTAAGGACGTATGCAGCGGATAGCGCAGGAAGTGGACAAGGCCGAAGGCCGTAAGCGACTTCCCGATCATGATGATGGCGAGCATCGTGAGAATCGACCAGGGCTCTTCGAGAATCACGCGCCAATCGAGCATCATGCCGACGCCCACGAAAAAGAGCACCGAGAAGGCGTCCTGCAGCGGCAGCGAATCGGTTGCAGCGCGGTGCGCGTACTTGCTCTCTCGCATCACCATGCCGGCAAAAAACGCACCCAGAGCAAAGCTCACGTCAAACACAGCCGCTGCGCCGTAGGCAATGCCCACGGAAGCCGTCAGAATCGACAGCGTAAAGAGTTCGCGCGAGCCCGTCTTGGCGATTTGCCAGAGCACCCAGGGAATGAACTTGCGGCCGATCACCATCATGATCGCCACAAAAGCAACGACGTTGAGGACGGTCTTGGCGATGACATATGCAATGCCGGTACCGCTCAAGGGCTCGGCGGCTTCTCCGCCGGGGGCAACCCCGAGAATCTGAGCAATCGGAGGCAACAGCACGAGAATAAGCACGGTGGCGATGTCTTCAACCACAAGCCAACCCACGGAAATCTGCCCGTCGACGGTGTTGAGGTGCCCGTGCATTTCAAGCGCCTTCAAAAGCACCACGGTCGAAGCGCAAGACAGGCACAGCCCGAAAATCAGGGCCGACGCTACGCTCCAGTGCCAAACGTAGACAGCAAACGTAAGCCCGAGAATCGTCGCAATCGTCATTTGAAGCACGGCGCCCGGCAGCGCAATGCCCTTTACCTTAAGCAGATCCGCAATCGAAAAATGCAGGCCCACGCCGAACATCAGCAGAATCACGCCCACTTCGGAGAGCTGGTGCGCGATTTCCATGTCCGCAGCGGGTCCTGGCGTGTGACTGCTGCACAAAATGCCGGCAAACAAAAAACCGACCAGCGCCGGAAACTTCAGCTTTTCGGCGATGCAGCCGAAAACCAGCGCCAAGACAAAAGCCAGAGCCAATGTAAAAAGAAGCGGAAGCGAGTGGTCCATCTGCTGCGTGCGCCCTTTGATCGAAGGCACCGAATCGTACGGGTTGTGGGTTCAAACAATAAGTCCGTGCGCCGCGCTCGATCTTATTGCCGCGTTGTTGAAAAAATCGCACTTGTCAGCCCTTTGTTTTCTACAAAATTCCTTCAAAAACAAAGGATTAAGAATAAAAGCGACAAAAGACCGATGCTTGACGGCATCAACTTGTTAAGTTTAGCGGCAGAAAGCGTCTTTTCGGAGCGTTTTGCAAGCTTTTCGGTAACTTTTGCTCAATTTTTTCCAAAAAAGGACAGGTAACGCCTTTCGGGCGCAAAAAAGGACGGCATCCCCGTGAAGAGATCCGTCCTTCGGCTCAACCGTTCAGCGCCGCAGCGCTTGGTTAGTCGAGCGAATTGGCTACCTGCAGGTAGTCGCGCAAGCGCTCCTGGAAGTCCGGGCTGCGAAGCTTGCGAATGGCGGCGCTTTCGATCTGACGCACGCGTTCGCGCGTGAGGCCCATCGCTTGCCCAACCTCTTCGAGCGTATGGTCGTGGTTGGTGCCGATGCCGTAGCGCAGACGCAGAACCTGCGCTTCACGCGGCATCAGTTCGTTGAGCGAGCGCTTGATCTCCTCTTCCATCGCCATGCGAAGGAACTTGCGCTGCGGATCGTCCGCATCGTCGCCCTTCACGAAGTCCAGACGGCTTGCGTCCTCGTCGTCGCCGATGGGCGCATCGATCGATTCGACGCCGCGCATGGCCTGCGTGAGCAGCTGCACCTTCGCAAGCGGTACGCCGGAAAGTTCCGAGAGCTCCGCATCCGTCGGATTGCGGCCGCGCTCCTGAAGAATGCGCTGACGCACGCGGCGGATCTTGTTGTAGGACTCGGTCATGTGCACCGGGATACGGATCGTGTTGCCGTAGTCGGCCACGGCGCGCGTCACCGACTGACGAACCCACCAGGTTGCGTAGGTCGAGAACTTGTAGCCGCGGCGGTATTCGAACTTGTCGACCGCTTTCATCAGACCCAGATTGCCTTCCTGGATGAGGTCGGTCATAGCCAGACCGCGGTTGACATAGCCCTTGGCAATCGAGATGACGAGACGAAGATTGGCTTCGATCATCTTTGCCTTGGCGTTGGCAAGGTTCGTTTGAGCCAGGCGCACCTGACGAGCCAGATCGCGCTGATCGGCAATCGTCAGAAGCGCAGACTGTTCGGCCAAGCGCAGCTGATCCTGAATGTGCGAAATAAGCGGACGGTTTTCGGCAATGCGTTCGCTGTAGGGCGCACCCGCCGCCACGGCCTCCTCGATCCAAGTCGGATCGGTGATGCGGGTGTTGACCTCCTCAAGGAAGCGCTGCAGCGGATACTTGCAGCGATCGACCATAAGCGAGCGCAGCTGACGGATGTTCTCATTGACAGCATCCATGTGCTGCGTGATGTGCTCGGTCAAAACCGTCACGGTCTTCACGGCAAAGCGCACCGGAGCAAGCTCATAGGCGATGGCTGCGCGTGCGTCCTTGTAGGCCTGAAGCTTCTTGGGGTTGCCGAAGCTGTCGCGAATGGCCTGCAGGTAGCTGCTGCAAGCTTCGAACATTTCAAGCGCGCGCTGCTTCATTTCTTCGAGCTGCTCGGTCGTCATGGCCGCGGCACCGATGTCGGTGGCGACTTCGTCGCTGCCCACTTCTTCGCTTTCGTCCATTTCGGCCAAGGCCTGATTGTCGGTAAAGCCGTCGATCACCTGATCGATGTCGGCGTCGTTTTCCTTGAGGCCTTCGGCAATTTCGACGAGCTTTTCGACAGCCATCGGATGCTGGATGATGGCCGAAAGAAGCTTGGCGGTAAACGTTTCGATCTGCTTGGCAACTTCGATTTCGCCCGCGCGGGTCAAAAGCTTGTGCGAACCCACACCGCGCAGATAGGCGCGCAGCGGATCCTTCGAGAGACCGGCGCTTTCTTCCGGCGTGAGCATGGCGGCGGCATCTTCTTCGCTGATGTCTTCGTCGTCGCTCACCGGTTCATTCATCAGAATGTCGTCTTCGCTCGGCGGCGCTTCAAACACCTGAATCGACAAACGAAGCAGCTGCTCGGTGATTTCCGCCAAAGACTCTTCGCTGCGCACGACGTTGTCGGGCAGATGGTCGTTGATTTCGGCCACCGTCACCCAACCGCGCTGGCGTCCGAGACGTACAAGCGAGCTGTAGCCGTTGGGCACATGGTCTTCGGGCTCGGCTTCAACCGGGGTCTCTTCACCGTCGGCAACACGCTCGAGTTCTTCGAGCTCGGCGAGATCTTCGACGCCTTCGTCGTCGCCGTCGATGTCGAGATCAAGCACTTCATCGTCGCCGAGATCGTCGATATCCTCGTTCTTGGCTGCAGCTTTGCGACCGGGTTTGCGGCCGGGCTTGCCCTTTGCCTTAGGTTTATCCTCGACAGCCGCGGCGCCTGCGGATTTCTTCGTGCTCTTGCGGGGCTTCTTGGCGGGTGCGGCTGCGCTGGCTTCAGCTTCGGCCGCCGGTTCGGCTGCGGCCTTCGTCTTAGCCCTGGACTTTGCCTTGGTCTTACCCTTTTGCTCATCTACGACGGCGACATCACCGCCCACCTTGATGTTCGGGGCATGCGCAATCCATTCGATGGCACCCGAATCGGGAAAGATCACGTCATCGACAATATGTTCGATTTTCTTCTTCGTCATAACCTATGAATCTTCAGCTCAGTCAGAAGCCGGGGCGATCTCTCAGTGCTTTTCCCGATTGCAGAAGTTCACGCACGACAACAGCCGCTGCGTCTTCAAGCATGAAAACACACGGCCGAGTTGCAAACGGGAAAAACGATGAAAAATGCGCAGCCCTTTCTTCTCAAGTCGACTATTTTTCTTCTTCAAAGCACACGCCGTGCGCACACTTTGCCTGTACCGGTCATCTAATTTCAGGTTCCGGCAGCCGGAAAAACGCGTTTCCGTGGCTGCGTCGAACTTGCGTCCCATGAGTTCGCCAAGAGCTGAATTGCGCATGCCGTCGGCGGGAAATTCTCTCATCCTCTTAAAGCCGATTCGGCTGACTGGTTGCGGGTACGCTTAAATTGTCATCTCGTGCGCGGCGCCTCCGATGGATCGCTCTCATCTCCTGGGCGGTTTTTTGCCGGCGTCAAAAAAACATCCGCACGAGCTTCGCATTTTAACCTTACATAAAGCAACTTCTCAAATCCGAATTCCAATTGCAGGCAGTCGGCATCGACGAAACTCAGACTGCCCGCAAAGCCTCTCGGAAAGAACTATTCAATACGCTCGCCGTGCAGCGCCAAGTCCAGCCCCTGCCGTTCGTCATCGGCACTGACACGCAAACCGATTACGGCGTCAATGACTCTATAAAGCACAAAGCTCACCGCACCGCCGTAGACAACCGTAGCAGCAACGCTTGCAGCCTGAATCGCCACCTGCTCGAACACCGGAAGCGTCGGCGCACCGGTCACGGCGCTTGAGGCAAACACGCCGGTCAAAAGTGCGCCCAGAATGCCGCCAACGCCGTGTACGCCGAACGCATCAAGCGAATCGTCCCAGCCCATGATCCGCTTCAAGGAAGTAGCACCCCAGAAGCACACGGCGCCGCCCGCCAAACCCATGATGAATGCCGGCACCGGCTCTACGAAACCCGAAGCCGGCGTTATGACCACAAGTCCGCCGATTGCACCCGAAATCATCCCCAAAAGTGAGGGCCGTCCGCGCAAAACCCACTCGCAGATCATCCAACTGCAGCCTGCGGCAGCCGCCGCTATCTGGCTTACGAGTATCGCCATCACGGCGCGCTCGTTGGCGGCAAGTCCCGATCCTCCGTTGAATCCAAACCAACCGATCCACAAAACGCTTGCTCCGATCATTGCAAACGTCAGGTTATGCGGACTCATCGGTTCTCTTCCATAGCCCAGGCGCTTGCCGATTATGAGACAACCTACCAGACCCGCAATGCCCGCATTGATGTGCACCACGGTGCCGCCCGCGTAGTCCAAAGCGCCCATTTCGAAGAAAAAGCCGCCCTCGCACCAAACCCAATGACAAACGGGTGCATACACCAGCATTGACCATAGAACCATAAAGATCAGCATGGCGGAAAACTTCATGCGTCCGGCAAAAGAGCCGATCATGAGTGCCGCCGTAAGCACCGCAAACGTCATCTGAAAGATCACGAAAAGAAGCGTGGGGATGCTGCCCGTCATCGAAGCGATGTCGATGCCGCGCAAAAAAGCATGATCCAAACTGCCTATGAAGGCATTTCCCGGCGCAAAGGCAAGCGAATAGCCTGCAATAAACCACACAAGCGTCAAAGCGCAGCAAATAACAGTGGTTTGCGCCAACACGGAAAGCACATTCTTTTTGCGCGCCATTCCGCCGTAGAAAAGTGCGATTCCGGGAATGGTCATAAAAAGCACGAGCGTTGTCGCAATGAGCATCCAAGCGACGTCTGCCTTATCCATGGGATTGACCTCAGGCTCGGCAGCAGATGCCAGGCCCGAGGCAGCGCAAAGCAAAGCCGCCGCAATTCTCCCTACTGAAATTGTCATTTTTTGTCTCCCTATTGTCTGTTGTTGCTTTACTTCTCAATTTCGCTACAGCGCTGCCTCATCGGTTTCGCCCGTGCGAATGCGTACGGCTGCCGCCAGTTCGAAGACAAAAATCTTTCCGTCGCCAATCTTGCCGGTAAAAGCCGACTTTTGAATCGCTTCAACTGCCGTTTCGAGCATGGCGTCACTCACGGCGACTTCAAGCCGCGCCTTGGGCAAAAAATCAACAACGTATTCCGCACCTCGGTAAAGTTCCGTGTGTCCCTTCTGACGTCCGAAGCCCTTAACTTCGATCACTGTAAGTCCGCTCGCTCCGACTTCCGAAAGTGCCTCTCTGACTTCATCAAGCTTGAAAGGCTTTATGACGGCTACGATGTATTTCATGTGGTTTCTCCCTGTGTTTGCAAATGCGAGGAAGCATTCCCCTTTCATGCATAAGCAAACAGCGTGCCTAAACAGCGCTGCAGCAGTGCCGCTTTGCTGCCGCCTCAGGCTCAATCATCCCGCCGAGCGCACGATTGAGCGTTTTTGCATTAAAGTGCGCACAGCATCAGGCACCTGCGGCAGGCATACTTTGAAAGCCGCCCGCCCTTTTACTTCGCACCGACTCGGATCAGCAAAATGATCTACTTGAAATCGTCTTTGGTGCGCAACGCTTTTTCTTGAGTCAACGCATGCTTGCTACGTTTCTTTCGGGGTTTGGTACGGGAGCGGGCCTCATCATCGCCATCGGCGCACAAAACGCCTTCGTGCTACGGCAGGGACTGCTTCGTCAGTTCGTACTGCCGGTTGTGCTCGTGTGCATTCTGGGAGACGTACTCTGCATCAGCGCAGGTGTAGCCGGCATGGGTGCCGTAATCAAAGCAAACGCCTGGATGTTGGAATTGTTCCGTTGGGGCGGCGCAGTTTTTCTTGCTGTCTACGGTTTTATGGCTGCAAAACGCGCATGGACAGGAGGTAGCGCCCTACAGGCTTCGGGCGAAACGGCCGGCTCGCTCGCAAAAGCCCTTACGGCGTGTCTCGCTTTTACCTTCTTGAACCCACACGTGTACCTCGACACTGTTGTGCTTTTGGGCTCGATTGCCGCGCAGTACGGCGAGTCACGCTGGATCTTTGCCGCAGGCGCAATTGTCGCAAGCGTCGTCTGGTTTACTGGGTTGGGCTTCGGGGCGCGGCTGCTGCAGCCCTTTTTTGCAAACCCCAAAGCCTGGCAGGTGCTCGACGGCTTGATTGCCGTCGTGATGTGGGCGATTGCGGCAACGCTTGCCGCTCATCCGCTGGCATAGACAAACAGAAAAATCAGGCTTCGCCGATATGATGCAGTGCAAACTGCTTTTGCACCTCTTCAATGCGGCTTTTGAGCGACTTACGTTTGGCGTCGAGCCCTAATACCTTTTGAATATCGGGCTTGGCTTCGGTCGTTGCCTGCGCCAAAGCCGCCTCCACGCGCTGCAATTCGAGTCTGTCGAACGTGAGCTCCACTTCGACGCGAGCCGCGTTTTCAGGCGTCTGGAGCACCATTTCGCGACCGATCAGATCGCTGTAATGCGCATAAAAAGGACTGGTCTGCAGCCGCTCCAAAATCAACTGACTTTGCAGCAGCGGCTCTTCGGCTCCGGTAATCGTGCGCCAGACCTCCAGGATCTCGCGAGCAGCATCGGAGTCGCTTCCGACGAATTCGTCTTCGATGCGTGAGGAAAATTCCACGGCAAGCACCGGAAAGTTCAGCAGATTCTGCAGAAGCCGCTCCCGCATATCCCCGGTCGGCGCAAGCGACACGGGGGCGGCACCTGTGCCGAAGTAGGGCTTGCGCTGAAATCCGCCGCCCGCAAAGGGGCGCGTGCGGTGAGCATCAAAGTGCATTCCGGTGAGAGGATTGGCGGGAGGCAACGTTCTTACCGGCGCGATGCCGCACAACCGCTCGAACTCTTCGGGGCTCATGCGCGCATGCATGGCGAGCTCCCCGATAAGCTGCCGCCGCAGAATCGGAGCCGTACGCATGGATACAACCAGAGGCTTACTTTCAGCCACAAACTGACTGCGGCCTTCGGCTGTTGCCAAATCTTTGCCTTCGGCGACAGTGCGCACAAAATATTGCGTGAGCGTGAGGCTCTTTTGCAGTTCGTCTTCAAACGCCTGCGCTCCCTTTTCCTTGATAAGGCTGTCGGGATCGTGCTCGACGGGCAGCACCACAAAGCGGATTTCCTGATCGTCCTCAATCACCGGCAAAGCCGCCTCAAGCGCACGGCGCAAGGCATGTTGGCCTGCGCTGTCGCCGTCGAAGCTGAAGTACACGGTATCGGCGGCACGCAGAAGCTTTTGCACGTGCTCGGCCGTCACGGCGGTTCCCAAAGCGGCACACGCCTCGGTAAAACCTGCCTGCGAAAGCTGAATCACGTCCATGTACCCCTCGCAGACAATTGCGCGGCGCTTTTCGCGAATCGTCGCGGCAGCCTCAAAAAAGCCGTAGATTTCCCGACTTTTATGGTAGAGCGCCGTCTCGGGACTATTTAGGTACTTAGGATGCTCGTCACCGTTTAGGGTACGCGCGCCGAAGGCGATCACCTGCCCTCTCGGGTTGCGAATCGGAAACATCAAACGGCCGCGGAAACGGTCGTAGCGCTTCTCACCGTTTTTGATCACCAGACCGCAGCCGCCCTCTTCCTCCAGATCCTTGCTTGCGTACTGTTCGCCGAAGACATCCTTAAGAGGCTGCCAGGCATCGGGAGAATAACCGAGGGAGAAACGCGCAGCGGTTTCTCCCGAAATGCCGCGGCGCTTGAGGTACTCGATCGTGCGGGTGTTGGTTTTCAGGCAAGACGAGTAAAAGTCGGCGGCCGCCTTCATCATGTCGGTAAGCGACCTGGCTCTCGTGCGGGCCTCCCGATCGCGCGGTGTTTCCGGAACCGTCATGCCGATCGACTCGGCAAGCTTGCGGATGGCGTCCGGGTACGATAGCCCCTCGTAGCGCATCACGAAGCCGATGACGTTTCCCGCGGCGCCGCAGCCGAAGCACTTGAAGAACTGCTTTTGCTGACTCACGGAAAAAGACGGCGTCTTTTCCTTATGAAACGGACAGCAGCACATGAAGTTTTTCCCGGTGCGCTTCAAGGGCGAGACCTTGTTGATCACCTCAACAATGTCGATGCGGCTCAAAAGCTCTTGAATGAAACTCTCCGGGATCATCGGCTGCTAAAAGAGAAAGAAGAAGAAAAACAAACTGCGGCACGCTCGATTCTGACACGTTTGCCACACAAACGCGTCGGCGTTCCGCAGTCTTGACGGGAGTCGTCCGAGGACGACTCCGAGGCAATCGAATACGCGGCAATCAGGCCGACAAAGCAGCCTTCACAAGCGCGGAAACGCGGCCCATATCGGCCTTGCCGGCGCACTTGCCCTTGACGATGCCCATCACCTTGCCCATCGCGGCCATGCCGGTAGCGCCCGTTTCGGCAATCGCAGCCGCCACAACGGCCTTGATGTCGTCGTCGGACATCTGAGCGGGCAGATACACGGACAGTACGTCGATTTCGAACTGTTCCTTCTGCGCGAGATCGTCGCGGCCGGCATCCGTGTACTGCTTCACGGAATCGCGGCGCTGCTTGACAAGCTTGCCGATGACGCCGGTTACGAGTTCGTCGGTCGCCTCGACGCGTTCATCGACTTCACGCTGCTTGATTGCGGCAAGCAGCAAACGCAAAGCGGACAAACGCGCCGTATCGTGCGCGCGCATGGCGCTCTTCATGTCTTCGGTAATGCGTTCCTTGATCGTCATGATTTTCTCCAACTCAAGAAAAAACGGCCAACTCACTTTCGAGACGGCCGTCTTTCTGGCTTATCAAGCTAATTCCGGCCTTTTCTTCAAGCCGGCTTCAGTCTGTACTGCGCGAGCGAATTAGTACAGCTTCTTGGGCAACATCATGCTGCGAAGACGCTTGTAGTGACGCTTGATGGCAGCAGCCTTCTTGCGCTTGCGTTCAGCCGTGGGCTTTTCGTAGAACTCACGGGCACGAAGCTCGGTCAGCAGGCCGGACTTTTCGATGGTGCGCTTGAAACGACGCAGCGCAACCTCAAAGGGTTCGTTTTCCTTAACGCGAATGGTGGGCATTGATAAGCACCTGATCCTAGGATATTAGTTGTTGATACATCGCACAGGACTGCCGGCGCCGTCGTACGTATCGATCGGTCGCGGGCGCAAATCCGGTGCGCCAAAAAATTTAGAGAGACCGCATTCTGACACAAATCCACTGCAAAGTAAACACACACGAGCAAAATTTTTTTGGCAATTCAGTCTTTTGCCGCACCAGCAAGGCTAAACTTCGCGCATCATGGAAACCGTTCTTCTGCACAGTTGCTGCGCGCCGTGTTCTGCGGCCGTCCTCGAGTGGATGCTCGCTCACGACATCCGCCCCGTTGTCTTTTACTTCAACCCGAACATCTTTCCTCAGACCGAATATGAAAAGCGCAAAGCCGAACTCACGCGCCACTGCGAAAAACTCGGCGTTGAGGTGATCGACGGCGACTGGAATCACGAGGCGTGGCTTGAAAACGTCAAAGGGCTTGAAAACGAGCCCGAACGCGGACGCCGTTGCGAAGTCTGCTTCACGGTGCGCTTGCGCGCGGCCGCCAAAGTCGCACACGACCGAGGCATCGCCCGCTTTACCACGACGCTTGCCTCCAGCCGTTGGAAATCCCTGGATCAGGTCAACACCGCAGGCAAAATTGCCGCCGCCGAATACGACGATGTCGAGTACTGGGATAAGAACTGGCGCAAGGATGGCCTTCAGGATCGCCGCAATGCGCTCCTGAAGTTCTACGGCTTCTACAATCAGACCGGGTGCGGCTGTGAATTTTCTTATCGGGATGCACAAAAACGAGCTGCCGAAATCGCTGCCCGAAAAGCACAGGAGCAAGCTGCCGACCTCTGACGGTCACCTCTACCGTTGACGCGCGAGCGCCAAAAGGCAGATGTTGGCCAAAACCAACACGACGCCCACCGTCTGCCAGAAACCCAATATGTCGCCCAACAGCACCATCGAAAAGACGATGGCCGAAAGTGGCTCAAGACACACGACAAGCCCCGAGACAACGGGGGAAATGTATTTGAGGCCGGTCAAATAGAGCCAGAACGCTGCCACAGTGCCGAAGAGCACAATGAAGGAAAAGTCCGCCGCCACTGTGAGGTTCCAATTGATTTCAAGCGTCCAGGGCGGACAAAAAACCGACGCAATGAGACCGCCGAAAAGAAACGCCCAGGCAACAACCACCGTCACGCCGATCTTGGCCGAAGGCTTTTGCGGCTGAATGCTGAAGGCCGTCGCAAAAACAGCTGAGCAAAGCCCCCATACGACTGCCATTGCGGAAAATTTGAGTCCCGTAAAGTCACCGTCGGTGACCATCAATGCCACGCCCGCAGCGGCAAGCACCATGCAGACCAACTCGACAGCAGACATTCGGCGGCCGCGAAAGAATGCAAGCCAAATGCCCGCCAGTAACGGATTAAGCGTCAGAAAAATAGCCGCTGTGCCGGCATTGGAATAGAAAATCGAGCGGAAAAAGCAAAAGTGCGCCAGGAAGACCAGAACGCCGCTCACGACAATTTCAAAAAGCAGCTTGCGGTCGGAAAATACCGACCACATTTTGCGCGGCATCACAAGCGTACCGATCGCCACGAAAAGGAGCCCCGCCGAAAGTTGACGCAGCGTCACGAGCCCCAAAGCGGAAAAACCGCTTTTAACCAGGAACAGATGTTGAACGGCCGTGCCCATGGCACCCCAAAAGATTGAGGCGATGACAGTCAGAAGAAAGCCGAGAAAGAAAAGCCGGTTCATTTGGTTAGCGCACAGGTTCGTTATCCGCTCGGCATTGTAGTCTGTCGCCGATCATGCTCACACTCGGGAACCGCCAATTGTCGCAATCGTGGAAAAGAGCCTCTCAAAACCTGTCGCAATCGTGATTTTTTGTCGTTTTTTCACGTGCGCAATTGTGGAAACATTTTCATACCATAAAAATCAAGGACACTTGCAGGCCATCCGAAGTTAGTTGACAATCGAATGACAGACAAGCAGGTACCTGATGTTTTTTTCCGATTCTTTTGCACATTCGGGAACTTTTCTGTAATATTCAGCGCTCACCGTGATGCGGTTCCACGTATGGTGGAATTCGCGCGGTCGGAGAAGTGGCCGAGTGGCTGAAGGCACACCCCTGCTAAGGGTGCAGGTCAAAAATAACTGGCCTCGAGGGTTCGAATCCCTCCTTCTCCGCCAAGATACATAACCGAACGATGCGCAATCGTTCGGTTTTTTTATTTTCGATCGTCGATTTTCCCTTGATTGGCGGGCATTCCAAGCGTTTCGTGCTTCCAGAACTATCCGCTACGATGCGTTTGTTATCGGCGCTCGGATGATGGATAGGATGATGGATAGAATGGTTCGAAGGTGAATTTTTCGACCTTTTTTCAATCTATCCATCAATGGTGTCCCAACTCGGAATTTGGCTTGGTTGTTAAGCTCTTACAAGAAAATCCAGAGGTATGCCGAAGATCTCGTTGAGTCGCCGAATCATCGGCAACGCCAAGCGCCGCTTCCCAGCAAGGATTTCGTATACGCGGTTGAGCCGCCCGATACAAGGAACCAGATCTTTGGGAGTGAGTCCTTTCTGATCCATGTAGAAACGAATGGCATCAAGTGCCGTAGCGTGGTCGAAAAGCGGAAAATGGCGTCTTTCGTACTCTTTGATGAGAGTGACCATGACATCGACTGAATCCCATACAGGATCGTCATCTGCAGGCGGATTGTCGAAATAAGGTTCAATCTCTTTCAGAGCGCGCTGATGATCAGCCTCATTTCGGATCGGATAAATTCGCATCGCTTTACCTCAAGCTGATCAAATACGGTATCGAAAAACAAATCCAGCAATTACATGGTTCCAGCCTGCTTCATCAAGGCCGCAATTTGCACAATATCGGAAGGCAGCGTTCTGCAGCAACCGCCCAAACACACGGCTCCCATGGACTTCCATCTGGAAATAAAGTTTCCCCAACCCGGACCGGACACCGGATGATGCCAAGTCTTTGTCGTCGGATCGTATGTTTCGCCCGAATTGGGATAAACGATCATAGGTTTATCGGTTACGGAGGAGATGCGCTTTAAGGCATCGGCCACCATTTCGCGTTTCACGCAATTGATGCCGAAAGCGTCGACCAAAGGATGATTGCAGCAGACCTCTGCAGCTTGCTCAATCGGCGTGCCGTCGGCGATATGACCGCTGTCTTTCAACGTAAACGTTACCCAAGCCGGGATGTCGAATTCCTTCATCATTTCGAGAATGACTTCGACTTCGTCGAGTCGGGCTTGTGTTTCAACGGCCAGGAAGTCTGCACCGGCCTCAACCAAAGCTTTCATGCGCAGCCGATGAAATGCCCGGTATTCGCTGTCGGAGAGGCGGTAGTCGCCTGTGTACTCGGCTCCATTGGCAAGGTAGGCTCCGTACGGGCCCACAGCACCGGCAACCAAAAGGGATTTCGGATCTTTGTCGGGATGACGCGCCAAAGAATCGTCGCGAGCCTGCTTGGCCAACGTCACGGATTGTGCAATAAGATCATACGCAGCTTCAGAGTTGATGCCGCGTTCATTGAAACCTGCCTCGGTTGCTTGGTAGCTGGCGGTAATGGCGACATTGGCTCCGGCTTCGAAATAGTCGTAGTGAACTTGACGAATCTTTGCGGGCTCTTCAATGAGCACGCGCGCGCTCCAGAGCTTGTCGTTCAGATCGCAGCCTGCTTTTTCAAGTGCGGTGGACATGGCTCCGTCAATAACAACAGAACCGGTTTGACGAATCAAGTCGGCCAAAAGATGCTGCGCCATTCTTCTTCTCCCAGATTATTTAGGCTTGAGGAGAATAGCAAAAACGATGTTCCTGCGAAAAGATTTGCTTCTACGAAACGAGAGCGAAGGTCCTTGGTTTTTGCTCCAGATCGCAATACTCAATCAAGATGCATTCGCCAAAGGCCAACAAAGACCAAATCCCCGTACAATTCCGTCCTTAATCTATAGCCTCGATCAACTTGCTTAGCGATGAGCGAAACATGCAAAAGAGAACCTTTCTAACCGCCGTGGTTGCCGCAGCCGCTTTATCAACCGTCCCGTCCTGGGCAAAAGAACAACGCAAGCTCGTGGTCGGAATGGATGCGACGTACCCGCCGTTCGGCTCTCAAGACACTGAAACGCGCCAGTACGTCGGCTATGACGTCGACATCATCCGTGCTATCGGCAAGGCCGAAGGCTTTGAGGTTAAAGTCAAAAACTTGGCTTTCGACGGCTTGATCCCGGCTTTGAAGACCGGCAATATCGACATCGCCATCAACGACATTACGGTGACGCCTGAACGCGCAAAGAGCGTGGACTTTTCCAATCGCTACTACATCGCCGGCTTGGGCGTCGTGGTCAACGCCGAAAACACGACGATTACCAAGGCCGAAGATCTCGAAGGCAAGCGTCTGGCCGCTTCCATCGGCTCGACCGGCGAAATCGCGGTCCGCAAAATCAAAGGTGCCAAGATACGCATCTTCAATCAACTGACGGAATGCTATTTGGAACTTCGCAATAACGGCGTTGATGCTGTCGTCAACGATATTCCCACCAACGACTATTACGTCGCAACAGCCGGCCGCGGCAAGGTAAAGGCTTTGCCGATCGCTCTGACACGCGAGAACTTGGGCATTGCCGTGAAAAAAGGCAATACGGAACTTCTGAATCGTATCAACCGAGGCCTCGCCGCGATCAAGCAAAACGGTGAATTTGCAAAGATCTTCGAAAAGTGGTTCGGTCGTCAGCCTGAAGCCGAGTTGTTGAAGGACTAACCGCGTCAGGAGTTTGTCCTCCCATGCTTGCGCTGCAGGTTCTCGGCATCGCCGTTGCCCTTTCGATCGACGCCATGGTGGTCTCCTTGTGCTGGAGCGCCACCTGCAAGCACGTCACCAAAGAGCACGTCTTGAAGTTTGCAGCCGCCTTCGGCCTTTTTCAGTTCCTGATGCCGCTTATCGGCGGCCTGGCCGGGAACACAATTTCAAGCTTTGTCTCCGCTTGGGACCACTGGATTGCATTCGCCCTTTTGGCCTGGGTCTCGGGTTCCATGGTTAAGGAAGCCTTTGAGGGCGACGAAGAGACCGAAGACATCCATAAGATGTGCGGTCAAATCCCCTGGGGAACCCTCTTTACCTTGGCAATTGCCACAAGCCTCGACGCCCTTGCCGTCGGTTTTTCCTTTGCGATGGCGCAATTTCCGATTTTGTGGCCCTCGGTTGTGATCGGCATCGTCTGCTTTATTCTCACGGCCATTTCCGTCATGCTCGGCCGGACACTCTCGGACAAGGCCGCGCGCCACAGCGCACGCCTTTCTCTTGTCGGCGCCGCCGTTCTCTTTGCAATCGGCCTCAAGATTCTCTACGACCACGACGTTTTCACCGGCCTGCTCTAACCGTCCGTTTGATCTCGTCCCCGCTGTTTGCTAGGCTAATCGTGTTCTGAATACTCACGTTCGGCCTCGATCATGTCAACTGCGCCCAAACAAGCCAATAAGCGCTTTTTCATTCTCCCCGTTCAAAGCTTTACGGAAGAATTGGGAGAGCGAATTTCGGCGGCTCGCCGCTGCTGCAAACTGACGCAGGAGGAAATCGCGCAGAAAAGCCGCACGTCGCTTTCAACCTACAAACGCATCGAGCAAGGCGACACCACTGTCTCGATCGGCACGGTCTTGAGCGTGCTCTACTGCCTGGATAATCTCGAAAGCTGCGAAGGAATTCTGGCCGACGTTCTGCAGGCAGCGCACACCGAAAACGTGCTGCCGCAACGCGTGCGTCACAAGAAAAAGCCGGAGAAAAAAACAGCTGCCAAAACGAAGCGGGCCGCAAAATCAACCAAGGCCGCCAAAGGCTAAAGCTACTGCCAGGAGTCCGGCTGCTGCCAGAACTGCATGAGACGCTCAAGCTTGAGCGTCTTTGTGTATGGCGGCAGGCTCTTCCAAATCTTCTGCCCGTAACCCGCACGCACCAGACGAACGTCGCCGATCACGAGAATGCCTCGGTCGGCTTCGCTGCGAATCAAGCGCCCCGTCCCTTGCTTCAAAGCGATGGCTGCCGCCGGCACCGAAAGCACGTTGAAAGACGACTGACCCTGAGAGTCGAGCCACTTGCAGCGCGCCTCAAACACAGGATCTTCGCGATTGGGAAAAGGAAGCTTGTCGATGATCACGAGCGATAGCTGATCACCCTTAATGTCAATGCCTTCCCAAAAGCTCATCGTCGCCACAAGAATCGGATGCGGGTCGCGTCGGAACTTATCGAGCAGCTTTTCCTTGGATTCTTCGCGCTGCACAAGCACCGTGTAGTCTCGGCCGTTGGCCGAGATGTATTCGCGCAGCTGCTCGGCTGCCCGCTCCATACCACGGTAGCTCGTGCAAAGCACAAAAGCTCTGCCCTGCACCATATCGATCACGGGCCAGACTTCCTTGATGAGCGCATCGGTGAATTCGTCGCGCGTCACGCCCGACTTAAGATTGGGCATATCGGGCGGCACGTAGAGCATCGCCTGATTTTCATGATCAAAGGGAGAATGCCAGGCGTGCTCCTGCGCGTTTTCAATGCCAAGCGCCTGCGTAAAGTGCTTGAACTCCCCGTCGCCCACAGCGATGGTAGCCGACGTAAACACCCAGGCCGTCTCCTTTCTCAGATTCATCATCTGGGAAAAAGGCTCGGCAATATCGAGCGGCGTCACCGTCAATCGCGCTTCGCTTCTTGATCGCGAAATCCAGCGCACCAAAGGCTTTGACTCGGGCGGCATCGGCCTGCCGGCGTTTTTGAGCCACCCCACCCACTGCCGCAGGTCCTGAAGCAAGCCCGAACCCGACTCGAGATAAACGGCCAGATCGTCGCTCAGTTCGGCCAGAGGGGCGATAGCCTCCAGAAGCACCTGCAGCACCAGAGAAGCGTTTTCAAGGTGCTTGGTTGCTCCTTCCATGCCGGAGACGGTTTCAATGTTGCGGCTGTCGCCTTCAAGCACTCCGGCCGCTTCGAGTCCCAGCACGAAGTCGTACAAGGACTTCTTGACGGTCTGGCAAATGTTGTCCCAAGTCGTCCCTTTGGGAGCGGACGTCTTGAACTTACTCATCAGAATCGGACGCACGCTGTCGACGATTTCGCGCACGGCTGTCGTCGACAATTCGCTTCCGAAATAGTTGGTGGCGATTTCAGGAAGTTTGTGTGCTTCGTCGAAAATCACGGCGTCCACGCGCGGCAGCATGCCGTCGTCCTGCCCGCCTTCCAGCTCCATCGCCGCAGCCGACAAAAAAAGATGGTGATTGACGACAATGACCCCTGCCTTCTGAGCACGCAGGCGAGCGCGCGTCACGAAGCATTCGCGGGCAAATTGACAGTGCTTTCCGAGACAGTTGCCCGCCGTGCTCGTTACCGACGGCCAGACGGCGCTGTCCTCGGACACGCCGCTGATTTCGTTTATGTCGCCCGTTTTGGTGCGCTCCAGAAAGATGCGGATGCGTTGGTAGTCCTGAACCGCATCGCGCGAAGCGAGCGTCACTTCACCTCTTTCGCACTGGTTGATGCGATGGCGGCACAAATAATTCGAGCGGCCCTTTAAAAGCGCCACATTCGCGGGCAGCCCGCAAGCGTGCATAAGCGCCGGAATGTCCTTGCGGCAAAGCTGCTCCTGGAGCGACTTTCCGGCCGTGCTCACAATCACCCGGCAGCCGGCAATGAGGGCCGGCGTAAGATAGGCAAACGTCTTGCCGGTGCCGGTGCCGGCCTCGGCCAAAAGCTTTCCTTTGTTTTTGAGCGTTCGAGCAACGGCAAGCGCAAATTCGATCTGCGCCGGGCGCGACACAAAACTCGTCGTTGCCTTCGCCAAAGGCCCGTCGGGGGCAAACGCGCGCCGAACACGCTCTTCGTAGTCCTCGGGAAAAGCCGCGCCGACGCCGATCGATTCGTCCGAATGGTCGGATAAAAAAACGGCTTCGGATTCCTGGTCACCGCGATTTTCGGCAAATTCCGCAAACGGAATCATCGGCGCGTCCGTGGGCGCCGTGATATGAGCCATTTGATCGAAGTCGTCGGCTAAGAAGCTTTCGTCGTTTAAAAGACTTTTGGCAATCTCATCGAGTTCCTGATCGGCTCGTCCGCTTTTCAGACCGGATTTCACTTGCTCGTAGCCTCGTGCGTTTTTCTTGGCTCGCTTTTCAAGCGCTTTGGCGCGTTCCGCGCGGCGCTTCTCGCGCTCGGCAACTTTCTTTTCATAGGCAGCGCGGTTTTCGGCCTCCTTGGCCTGCTTGCGGGCAGCCTCGGCTTCGCGTTTTTTCACCGATTGCATGCGTTTGGCGTGCAGCTCACGATTTTCTTTGGCTTGCTGCTGCGCTTCGGTAGCCTTGCGCGGCGTCGCCTTCTTTACCTTCTTCGGGGGCTGCGCGGCCTTTTCGTCGCGTTTTTGCTGACGCGCCGCTTCCTTGCGGGTTTCATCCTCGCGCACGATGCGGCGTGCCTCGCTTTCGATGCTCTGAAGCCTCCGCTGCTGACGCAGTTCTGCCTTGCGAACACTCTCAAGACAATTGTTGACGAAGAAATTTTCCTGGCAACGGCGCTGAGAGTAGGAAGACAGCTCCTTGAGCTTGCTCTTGGCCGCGCGCACTTCCTTTAAGGCCTGATCGGCCGTCTCGCGCGTGGCAATCGAGCCTTTCGGGAATCGGTTGATGAGCGTCTGATCTTCGATTGCCGCAAGATCCGGATCGAAGGCATAAGCGCTTGCCGCAACGATCAGGGACAAGCCGAAAAGAAGTGTTTTGATCGCTTTCACGAGATTGTTGGAAATCGCAAAAAAGTGGAGAAAAGAAACGCAGGCCCGGACCATCGATGCTTCCGCGCTTGCCGAACAACTTGAGCCGCCATTTTATCTCAGGCGGCATTTTGCTTTTGTTTGCATTTGTCACGAGGCTTGCAAAAACGGAAAGTATTCTCGAAGACTAATCGCGACAACGGTGAACCTCTTCTACTCCCATCGACTTAGTCAAAGAACGCATCTTTGAGCGTAGACTGAAAGTTTGGAATTTACCTTTAGGGTTTTGGCCATGAACACGAACTGGCGCGTCGTCCTGGCCGTGCTCACCTGCAGCACGGTGCTCATGTCGGCAAGCTACACCATGCTGATCCCGTTTCTGCCCATGTACCTCATTCAGGAACTGGGCGTCGAAACGGCGGAGGTCAACTGGTGGAGCGGCATCATTTTCGCCGTCAGTTTCCTGATTTCGGGCATCTTCGCGCCGATCTGGGGCGCCATGTCCGACAAGGGCTCACGAAAGCTGATGGCGCTACGAGCCGCAAGCTGCCTTGCCATTACGTACTTCCTGGGTTCCATTGTTCAGACGCCCTGGCAGCTTTTCTGGGTGCGCGTGCTGCAAGGGCTCTCTGCCGGTCTCTGGCCCGCGCAGCTTGCCATCGCAACATCCGTCATCCCGCACAAGAAAATCGGCTTTTGCATGGGCTTGCTGCAGGCAGGCCTCACTGCAGGCCACGTGTTGGGCCCGCTTGTGGGCGGTTTCCTTGCCGACGTCTTCGGCATGCGCATGACCTTTCAGATCGCGGCCATCGCACTCGGCACCATCACCGTAGCCCTGGCCGTCTTCATCAAAGAACCCCCGAGAACCAAGAGTGTTCAGGCTTCGGCCGATGCCCCCGCACGCGTCACGCCGCTGCACAACCCGGTCATTTTGCGAATGCTCTTTGCCGCAGCCGTTATTCAGATGAGCGTGCTGATGGTCCAGCCCGTACTGCCGCTTTATATCGCCGAGCTGCAGGGCTCGATGGATCGAATCGTCTTCATCTCGGGCATCGTGTTCTCGGTTGTCGGCATCTCGGGCGTGATCGCTTCTCCGCCCTGGGGCATGCTCGGGCAGGGCTGGGGCTACCGCCCGGTGCTCTACACCTCGATTTTCCTGAGCGGCATATTCGGCGTAGTGCAAGCCATACCCCATGATTTGACGTGGTTTACAGCGCTGCGCTTCATCGGCGGGCTTGCTTTTGCGGGTATCTTCCCGGCCATCAACGCCGTACTGACGCAATCGTCCGATCCGCAGGATCGAGGCAAGGTATTCGCCTACTCCTACTCCGTACAACAGTTCGGCAGCGTGATCGGCCCGGTTCTGGGCGGCGCCATTGCAACGTGGACGAACAATCAGGTGACGCTTGCCGCTGCCGGCGCCGTTCTCTTCCCGGTTGTGGCAATTCTTTACTTCTTCCGCCCGAAGGCTCCGGCTCCTGCCACCGGTATGCCCAAGGCTTTGAGCGAAGAAGGCTGCGAAGTGCGTCGTGAGCTTGAAGCTCAAGCTGCCGAAGCGGCGCTTGAGAAAAAAGACGAAGAGAACAAAAAGGAAGCTTGAGTTTGATTCGAATCGCTCGAATCCAGACGGGCGGGACCGAAAGGCTCGCCCGTTTTTTGGTGCGCAGATACCCAAATTGTGCAGATCTAGATCCGTAACCAAATTTGAGGCCTAACGCAAAAAG
>OOAH01000710.1_pt1 | contig 37102 bp, 31 predicted proteins | sample 1671801 | NCBI WGS metagenome assembly OOAH01 (sample SAMN06348194, study PRJEB24527) | human gut metagenome | biome: human gut; feature: ankylosing spondylitis patient; material: feces | host: Homo sapiens | place: China | collected 2015-10 | reverse complement strand
TTTTATTTACTGCCAGAGCCGCTTAGGCGTGGCGATTTTTTAACGAACTATTGTATAAAGATACAAAATATTTTTCAGATTGTTTCATGGATATTTTTAAGTGTCAAAGGTTTATGGAGAGGTCAGGTATCGGTTTTCCTCACTTTTCCCCGGATTTCCCGAAAACGAGGCTGAATTTTTAACATTTCAAGGGCGAAATTTTTTCTCATCGCCAGTCATCGGCTCTCAAAATCCGGCATAAAGCGTCGAATTTTCGCCCCAATTTTTTCTCGCCGTTTGTAATTGCCGGGATTTTTTCGTAACTTTATATAAGTACCGAGGGCTGAACACCCTCCGCAGGTATGGAATAAGGCGTGAGAGTACGACTTTCGTACACCTTTAATGGCAAACCGGGCTGTCATGACGGGCATAACTCCTTATTTCATAATAGGTAAGATGTACGTCGGTACATAGCAAGGTGTCTTTTCGGACACCGAAAAGGTTTTGGGTAACTCGCGTTCCCACAAAACAACCTTGCTATGTGAGGCTACCCTCCGAAGTCGGGCATCCCTGTTCCAAACCTGCGGTTGGCAGAGGCTCCGCGTTGCAGTCACCACTTTATCCACTTTTTTATGACACATTACATCAACAAAGGCGGGCGACCGCCGGTTGCCAACAAGTGCAGCCACCATGTCAAAGTCAGCTTTGACGACCTCGAATGGGATGAACTCACCCGAATGATGGAACGAGCCGGAACCACCGTCAAGGCTACTTTCATCAAGCATCTCATCTTCGGAAAGCCTTTCAAGGTGCTTACTTCGGATAAATCCCTCGCTGTATATTGCGCCAAACTCTCGGAGTTTTTCGCCCAGTACCGCACAATCGGGGTGAACTACGACCTTACCGTGAGAACCCTCCGGGAGAATTTCACCGAGAAAAAAGCGATGACCGCTCTCTACAAACTGGAGAAACTCACCATTGAAATGGTGGGCGTTATGTCGGAAGTCGTGTCGTTGTCTGAAAAATTCAAGCAGCAATGGTCGCTAAAATCTCGATAGGCTCATCGCTCTACGGGGCATTGGCATACAACGGCGAGAAAATGAACCGTGAAGAAGGCCGGGTGCTTGGAGCGAACAAGATAATCCTTCCGGCAGACGGTCAGATTGACATTGCCCGAATGGTGGAGAACTTCAACCTGTTCATGCCGAAAATGGGCAGGACAAAGAAGCCCGTTCTGCATATCTCCCTCAATCCGCACCCCGATGACAGGCTAACAGAGCAGCAGTATGAAATCCTCGCCCATGAGTATCTGGACAAACTCGGCTTCGGTGAGCAGCCCTTCATCATCTACAAGCACATGGACAATGACCGCCACCACATCCATATAGTGACCGTCAATGTCAACGAGCAGGGCAAGAGGCTCAATCAGGATTTCCTCTTTCGCCGTAGCAAGAAGATCACCACCGAGCTGGAGGAAAAATATAATCTCCATAAGGCGCAGCGAGAAAAAATCTCGCCAGACACTCCTATTAGAAAACTTGACCCGTCGGGCGACATCAAGCGTCAGATTGCCAACACAGTCAAAATGGTCGGTATGCGCTACAAGTTCCAGACCATCGGCGAGTATAACGCCATACTCTCATTATATAATGTGAGGTGTGAGCAGACCGACGGAAAGGTCAACGGGCGCGAGTATCACGGACTGGTCTATTTCGCCACCGACGACAGCGGCAAGACCATCGCAACGCCTTTCAAGGCATCGCGCCTCGGTAAGTTCGCAAGTCGTACCGCCATTGACGGGCGGTTTGAACGGGCTAAGAATAAGATTGATGTTGCGCCCACGAAACGCAAAGTTGCCGATGTGATTGCCAACGTCACCGACAAATCAAACTTCATCGCCAAGCTGAAAGAGCGTAACATAGATGTGGTTCTCCGCTATACCGATGAAGGGCGCATTTATGGTGTTACATTCATTGACCACAATACCATGACGGTATTGAATGGTTCCCGGTTGGGCAAGGAGTTTTCGGCAAATGCTATCAACGAGCGGTTCAACAATCCAGCAAATGCACCTACCGATACACCCGATGTTATTCCACATATTGTTATTCCACCGATAGAGCCGACACCCGAAGATACCCATTCCGATACCGTACAAGAGCCGGATAATAATCAACCGTCGGGTAGTCAGCAGAACTCCACAAACGGGCAACAACAATCCACCATCACCCAATCCGTTTCCGACTTCGGCGATTACGACCTGCCAATTCCGGGGCTTGATCTGTTCCAGCAGGGGCAATCGTTCAATCCCGACGAGGAAGATTTCCGCCGCCGTATGCAACGAAAGAAAAAGAAAGGCCCACGCCATCGGTTTTGACTGATTTTCCGTGTAATAGCATGGAAATCCGGAAATAAATCGCTAACTTTGCCACTGAATCGCAGTCATAAATTTAATTTGATTGTGGATTTAGTGGTGAGTCGGCGGGAGGGATACCCGCCGACTTTTTCAAACTCTTATCCCACCCAAACACCACAAAATCCACTTAATCCACAAATTTATGGACACCATTGAAATTGAGCGAGAAGTATTCGACGCACTTATCGAGCGTGTCGATTTTCTCCACAAGACCGTCAAGGCTTTGTATAACGAGTTGCGCGACAAGAAATTGTCGGACTGGTTCAACACCAAGCAGACCTGCGACTATCTCCACATCTCCGAGCGAAAGCTACGCACCATGAAAGAACGGGGCAAAATCGGGTTCTCACATCTCGGCAGGCTCTCGCAGTTCAAGGGCGGCGACATCGCCAAGTTAATCACCAAAGAAGGAGCGGGGCAATGAAAGAAACAGTCACCGCCACCGACCCGCGCATAATGCGCCTGACAGCCCAAGCCGATGACATCACAACCATGTGCCAGCAATTACGGGATGAATACCACCCATTGCTCCACGGCAAGCGGTTCATCACCGACGCCATGTTGTCGGAGTTGCTCGGAGTATGCCGACGCACAACACAGGATTACCGCGACCGGGGTCTAATCCCATACTACCGGCTTGACGGTAAAATTCTTTATGCCGAGGAAGATATTGAAATCTTCCTGCAATCCAACTACCGACCCAAATTCGGCTGATACCGCCTAAAAAACGACAACGGCAACCGAAGCTCATCGCCCGGTTGCCGTTGTAATTTGTTTTTCGTTGCCCTATGTCAGTTCATCATCACGCAATCGAATTTTTGGCGCATTGTCGCCATATCCTCATACACCGTCTTGTCCTGCATTTTTGCGTAGATCTGCGTTGTACGGATGTCGGAATGTCCGAGCATTTTTGATATGCTCTCAATCGGAACATGGTTGCTCAGCGACAGGGTGGCAAATGTGTGCCTCCCGATATGCGAGGTCAAGTGACGGTTGATTTTGGCGAGGTCGGCCACCTCTTTGAGATACGCGTTTAAGCGTTGGTTGGAGATTACAGGAAGCACAACACCCTCAAACATCACTTTCGGGTGGTTGCGGTATTTCTCAATCAACCGGCGGGGAACATCGAGCAGGGGTATTACGCTCAACTCGCCCGTTTTCTCACGGTGCTTGCGTATCCACATCCGACCGTCAGCGTCGGTGGTGATGTCGGAGCGTTTGAGCGACTTGATGTCGCAGAACGCAAGCCCGGTGAAGCAGCAGAACACGAAGGTGTCACGCACAGCCTCCACACGGGGATAATCCTTCAAATCCAAATCCATCATGCGTTTCAGTTCGGCTTCGGTCAATGCCTCACGGTCGGCGACTGTACGTTTGAACCGCTTGCCGATAAACGGGTCTTCGGTAGCCCACTTGTTGGCTATTGCATACTGCATTACATTTTTAAGGTAGCGCAGATAGCGAACAGCCGTGTTGTTGGCGGCTTTCTTGTTCATGCGCAGGAAATGTTCAAAATCCTGCACAAACCCTTTCGTCACTTCCTTTACTGCTATGTCGGACACATTCCGCGTTAGTTGCAATGAACTCCTCCAGATAGGTGACGCAGCGCACCCAACGCTCATAGGTAGCCTTGCCCATGTCGCCACGCTCGTATTCGGCGCGTCGCTGTTCGTTTGCCTGACGGAACACATCGCAGAGCATCTTCGGTTTCTCCACCGTGCCGAGGAAATGGTCACGCAGGATTTTCGGGTTCACCATCTTTCCCTCTCGCACAAGCATATTGTGGATTTCGAGGAAGCGGGCTTTGACAACCTCGATGTACTTGTTCAGTTCGAGGTCACGGCGCGAGCGGCCTTTCGACATGGCTCGCTTCTGGTCCCAGTTCTTCGGGGCGACACTGCGGCCGAGGTTCATCTCCGCAATCTGACCGCTGACGGTGATACGGACAAAGATTGGATACTCGCCGTTGCGGAGGGCGCGGGCTTTCCTTGCGATGAACGACAAGGTAAAATAAGAATCATGTAACATAATTGAAATTGTGGTTTAATGGTTACATAAATATAATCATTTTCGCCCAATTTCACAACAGGCAAGCACAAGAAAATCAATGCCGTATGGCAAATCCCGTGAACACTTCCGTGAACAGGAATATACTTCCGGATTTTGTTCACGGATTATTGTTCGGCAATTTCATCGAATTTCACCGTTCTGCCGACTTGTTCACGATTAGACTCTATCCAAAGCACGGCTGAACACGCGGAAAAGAGTTAAAAATAGGGCTAAATCGGCTGTCAAACAGTTAAAAATCCAAATTGATGTTAAATTTCGCCCGAAATTAACTCAAATTCTCCGAAAAGTGGGGTTTTGAACCCTGCGGAGATTATGAAAGCCCCACTTTCAAGACAACAAATCGCAGAAAAACGCAGAATGTTAGAGAGTTACAAACTACGCCCGGAAATCGTGAACAAAACTGTTCACTGCACGGGCTGTTCACGAATTGCACACCTCTGAACCCTACAATGTGCGTCATTTTGCCGGATAGGGGCATTGCAAAAATCGCTGAAACTATCTTAGTTTCAGCGATTTGCGGCATCTTGCCGTTTTGTTCTGTGATCCGCTTGGGGCTCGAACCCAAGACCCCAACATTAAAAGTGTTGTGCTCTACCAGCTGAGCTAGCGAATCTAACCTTGTCGCTTTTTGTAAAAGCGTTGCAAAGATACGGCTTTTATTGGAATATGCAAGCGGTATCTGTAAATTATTATACTTAATTTTATCGGTATAAAGTCATATTCATATTTTATGCTTTGATTATTAGCGCATAATACTTTCAAAAAGAGGTATAAGTAAAGAGGTGATAACTCCCATCAGCCCGATGGCCAAGCCACTGATAGCCCCTTCGACCGCACCCAATTCGATGGCTCGCGCCGTTCCTAGCCCATGTGCCGCCGAACCTAAGGCAAGCCCTCTGGCTACTCGGCTGTTGACGTGGCAGCGGTCGAGAATGGCAGGACCGACGATACCACCCAAAAGCCCGCAGCCAAATACGATAACTGCGGTGAGCGACGGTATGCCATTCGAGTGTTCCGACAAGGAGATAGCGATGGGTATGGTTACCGATTTGGGTTGCAGTGACGAGGTGATAGCCTCGTCTACTCCCATGATTCTGCAAATAGCTATGACACTTACTATACCTACGATACCGCCTGCAAAGACGGCGGTAAGTACAGGTATCTCTTTCCCTCTGATTTGCTCGATTTGTTCGTAAAGGGCATATCCCAGTGCAACGACCGAGGGCCCTAAAAGAAAGCTGATGAAACTGCTACCTGCGCAAAACGTGTCATAGTCGATGCCCAGTAATGAAAGGAGAGCTATGATAAGCACCATAGCGACTAGAAGAGGGTGAAACAGAGCTATGTGTTTTTTTCGGTACAATTTGCAGCCGGCTAAATAGCTTCCCAATACCAATAGGAGTATAAAGGGAGTAGAAGAAAATATTTCACTCATATTTTTTCACCTCCTTTCTTATGGGATAATTTGCGGTCGAGCCGTTCTTCGGTTACTCCGACGACAACGATCACCAGCAATGTTGTCACGACCGATACGGTGAGTAATACTACCCAATTGCTCATGAGTATTTTATATTCGTGCATTAGCCCAATGCTGGCGGGAACGAAAAACAGAGCCATATTGCGGGTGAGTGCCGAGGCTGCTTTATCTACATCGTGCGGACGGATCCATTTTAAAGTGAGCGCGATGAATAGCAATATCATGCCGCATACGCTGCCGGGAATGAGTTTCCCGATTAGCAGACTCATCATCTCTCCTAATACATAGAAAAGCATGATGTAACAAAAACCTTTAATCATTTTTACTTAATCTTGATAATACCTGAATACCTTCTGTTATTTATTATTTTTATAGTGAATGCCGTCTTCGCAGGCGGTAATGAATCCTTCGTCCTGTAAAAAGCGCAAGCTCTCGATAACCTCGTTCTCTGGATAGGGGAGGCATTCCACGATTTCGTTTCGGCTGATTGCCCCATTTCCGAGCAGTCGCTGTATCTCTTTCGCAATTTGTATCGGAGAATTTTTTGAGGCGGCCTCTCGTTTTTTTCGTTCGATACAGTTGTCGCAATAGCCACATTCATAATCTGCTTTTTCTCCGAAATATTCTAGAAGCATTTGTTGGCGACAGCGTGAGGAGGTGGCGTATGTAATCATACTTTTTATGCGATCTGCCATACGCTCTCGACGCTCTTCATAGGCTTCACGGGTAATTTGTACATAGCGGGGATCCATGCGTTCCCGGGTATAGACGATGTATGGGGTGCGACGCCGGGGAATATAATGCAGTACATGCATGCGGTTCAGTTTTAGCAGCGATTCATACACTTCCTGCTGGTTCATGCCGAGCCGTTGGCACAACAAATCTTCATGAATATATGTGTAGTCGGCGAACAGTCCGGTATAAGATCGCAACAAGCATTGCAGCACACGGTCGGTTTGGGGATCACTTTCTCGTAATTCGTATAGTTCGTCCTTGTGTACCAGAATCATGATCCGGGATAGAGAGTCGGTTTCCTCGATAAATTCGATATATCCCGAAATGGTAAGTATTTTCAGCGCGTTGAGTACAGGTGTGGCAGCATACTTGAATGTGGTGCAAAAGCGTTTCAAGTTAAACTCGTAAATCGAGTCCATGCCACAGCCTAATGCTATTTCGAGAAAATTGCCTACGCGTTCGTAAACTTTCAATATAAATTCCTTATCGGGAAATTCCTCGGTCAATCTTTTGTGCAACGTGGCTTTATCTCTTCGAGCATAAAGCAATACCGCATAGGAACGGGTTCCATCACGCCCCGCTCGTCCCGCTTCCTGAAAGTACTCTTCGGGGGCGTTCGGCATTTCGATATGGACGACAACCCTTACGTTTGGTTTGTCTATACCCATGCCGAAGGCATTTGTCGAAACCATAACCCGGATTTCGTCTGCTTTCCATTTTTGTTGTTTATCGGCTTTTTCTTCCGAGTTCAATCCGGCGTGAAAAAAATCTGCCGAGATACCTGCTTTGCGCAATTCTTCGGCGACTTCTTTCGTACGTTTTCGATTCCTCACATACACGATAGCGCTGCCCGGCACACGGTTGAGTATGCGTAGCAGTTGTTGGAGCTTGTCTTCTCCTTGTCTTACCACGTATGAAAGATTGGGTCGTGAGAAGCCGGTGCGGAAAACTTGCCCGTTGCGAAAGGATAGTTTACGTTGTATATCTTCGGCTACTTTGGGGGTAGCAGTAGCTGTGAGTGCCAGTATAGGGACTTCGGGCAGAATATAACGTATGTCCGCTATTTTCAAATAGGCCGGACGGAAATCGTATCCCCATTGAGAAATGCAGTGAGCTTCGTCCACGACGATAAAGGAAACCGGCAATCCTTTAATACGAGCGATGAATAATTCCGTATCCAGACGTTCCGGTGAAATGTACAGAAATTTATAGCGTCCGTACAGGCAATTGTCGAGAGTAACGATCATCTCACGGCGCGTCATACCGGCGTGCAGATAAGCAGCCCGTATCCCTCGGCTGCGTAGGTTATCTACTTGGTCTTTCATCAAAGCGACCAATGGGGTAATTACTAAACAGATACCCTCCCGGCTGAGGGTGGGAACTTGGAATGTAAGGGATTTTCCTCCCCCCGTCGGCATTAATCCCAACGTGTCATGCCCGTCGAGCAGTGAGGTGATAATCTCTTCCTGCATAGGACGGAATTGGGAATAGCCCCAATATTTATGCAATACTTCGTGGATAATTTCGTTCATTCCTTTTGCAGATTCGGCGCAAAATTACAATTTTATCTTTTATGACGTAGAAATAGCGAAATAAATCTGATTGTTATCGATTCGTTCAAGGTCAGTGTATGGAGATTTGGTTACAAGAAAGAGGTATTTATCTTGTTAAATATGCAGGTAGAACGGTTAAGGTAAAGATATGATTATATTCAATCCTGTTTTGTAATTTTATTTTTGAAAATGTAAATGGTAAACAGTAGGGAGAGATTTACAAGAAATCTCTCCCTACTGTTATATTGTGTCAAATAGTATTATTCCGAGGGACGCATATCTTTGATAAATAACTGTATCGAACCATTGTTGTGGGTGTTCTCCTCTATGGTGTAACAAATATCGAATGGTTTGCCGGCTTTGATATGTTCGAAATGCTGGCTCATATTAAATGCGATTCCATTCATGATATTTTTCGATTTGCTATCTACCAGTTCCAATTTCACGTGTTCGTTCTTTTTTCCAACAAGGCGGCTTGTTCCGTAATCGGTTACACGCCGGGTGCAGAAAATAGGTTTTTGGTTTCCCGGGCCGAACGGATTAAATTGTTTCAGCATAGTAAAGAAATCGGGCGTGATTTCATTGAAATTGATTTCTGTATCTATGTCGATTTGCGGTTCCATCTGGTCTGGTAAGATGTGCCGGGCAACGTGCTCCTCGAATCGAGCCGTAAATTCCTTGATGTGTTCTTCTTTCATCGATAATCCCACGGCATAGGTGTGTCCTCCGAAATTTTCGAGTAAGTCTCGACAAGATTCTACGGCTTTATAAATATCGAATCCTTGTACCGACCGAGCCGACCCTGTGGCCAGTCCGTCGGATAGGGTGAGAACGACGGCCGGGCGATAATATAGTTCCGTCAGGCGTGAGGCCACGATACCTATAATTCCTTTGTGCCAGTCTTTATTGTAAATGACAATCGATTTTCTTCGATTTATGTCGATATGTTCTTCCAATATTCTGCTCGCCTCTTCGGTGATACGTTTATCGAGCTCTTTACGATCCTCATTGTACTGGTCGATATTTTGACTTTTTTCCAAAGCTCCTGCCATGTCTTTGGCGACCAGCAGGTCTACCGCTTCTTTTCCCGATTGCATACGTCCCGAAGCATTGATACGAGGCCCTATTTTGAATACGATGTCGCTGATTGTAATATTTTTGTTATTCAATCCGCATACTTTCAATATACCTCTTAAACCCATGCTGGGATTGGAGTTGAGTCGTTTAAGACCGTGATAGGCGAGGATTCGGTTTTCCCCGGTTATGGGTACGATGTCTGACGCTATGCTCACGGCGACGAGATCGAGCAGCGGTTCCAGGTCGGAAGTTATGTCGATACCGTTGTTGATGGCAAATCCTTGCATGAATTTGTAGCCGACGCCACACCCCGACAAATGTTTATAGGGATAGGTTTCTCCTTCTAATTTGGGATTGAGTATAGCTACGGCATCAGGCAATTGGTCATCGGGCATGTGGTGGTCGCAGATGATAAAATCGATCCCTTTGCTTTTGGCGTAAGCTATTTTTTCTACGGCTTTGATACCGCAGTCGAGAGCGATGAACAGCGTAATACCGTTTTCGGCGGCATAGTCGATACTTTTGTCGGAAATACCGTATCCCTCTTCATAACGGTCGGGGATATAGTAGTCGAGTCCCGAATAATAGTTTTGTAAAAACTTATATACCAGAGATACGGCAGTCGTCCCGTCTACGTCGTAGTCTCCGTAAATCATAATTTTTTCTTTACTCCCTAATGCACGATTAAGCCTAACTACAGCTTTTTCCATATCTCTCATTAAGAACGGGTCATGGAGATCGGACAGCTGGGGCTTGAAAAACTTCTCCGCTTCGGCGGCAGAAGTAACCCCTCGTTGAGCGAGTAGCTTACAGAGTGCAGGGACCTTTGGATATCGGTCCCCTAATGTCCGGGCTATTTGTTGTTCGTTTGATGTAAGGGGTAAGTAATTCCATTTACTTATCATTTATATGTTTTTTATTTTTTATCTGTCTTAATGCCTCATTATATAATCGAGAAAGATATTTTCAACGATATAACCGGGAAAGTGTACGAGGTAGGATTACCTTAAATTCCTTACCCTCATGAGGCTATCGCGGTGAGAAGGAGATGTATTTTTTACAGACAATCCTTTTACACCTTATTATTGCCGTAAAGTTATAAAAAGACATTCAATGTTGAGCCGTTTTTAGGAATTAAAATTATAAATCTTCAAATTTTTAACCTCCTTCAAACAATGAGTGTAAATAGTGTTATGGCGTTAGTAATAATTCATAGTCCACGACATCTAACCATCGGTCGAATTTTAGTCCCACTTTTTTGAAATGGGATACTTGTTTGAATCCGAGTCTGATATGGAGTGACTTGCTGGCTATATTGTCGTCTGTTATGCAAGCTATCAATGCTCGATAATTTTTGTTACGGCACTCTTCGATTAATTTTTGCATGAGTAGAGTCCCTATGCCTCTGCCTGTGTATGCGGGAGATAAATAAACGGTTGTTTCTGCTGTATATCGGTAAGCAGCTCTTTCTTTCCATGCATGGGCATAACAGTATCCGACCACTATGCCGCCTGTTTCATAGACAAGATAGGGATATTTCGACGATATTTGCACGATACGTGACAGCATATCTTCTTCGGTTAAAGGTTCGGTTTCGAATGAAATTATGCTGTTTGTGATATATTCGTTATAAATTTTCGTGATTGCTGTGGCATCTTGTGGCTTTACATCTCTTATCATTGTTTCTCTGTTTTACGATACGGATATATAAAGAACCGGTAAACTATTATATACGTGGGTTCGTGTTTTATAAGAAAACGAGAAAGGGGCAAAAATTTATTCGCCCCTTTCTCGTTCGATACGATGATTAGTGATTGTCTTGTATCATGTGTACATCTACTTGCGGATAAGGGAAGTGCAGCCCGTATTTGTCAAACTGTTTGTAGACTTGTTCGTTAAAGTCGAAGAATACTCCCCAGTAATTCTCGGAGGCTGTCCATACTCGTACGGTTATTTCGATCGCACTATCGGCTAGACTGCTTAGAGCTACAAACGGAGCCGGTTCATCGAATACTCGTTTGTCTGCTGCAAGCAGTTCGAGAATGGCTTTGCGAGCCGTATCGAAATCGTCGCCGTATGCGATGCCTATTTTCCAGTCGACACGTCGGCGTCCCTCTTTGGAATAGTTGTTCAGGCTGCCTGTCGATAATCCTCCGTTAGGTATGATAATCGTTTTGTTATCCGGTGTATTGAGTATGGTATTGAATATCTGTATCTCCTTTACAGTTCCCGAGTAACCTTGCGCTTCGATAAAATCTCCCACTTTATAGGGTTTGAACAGAAGTATCATGACCCCTCCTGCGAAGTTTTGAAGCGTACCGCTCAAAGCCATACCGATGGCAAGTCCGGCAGAGGCGAATATGGCTAAGAACGAACTGGTGTTGATGCCGAGTATTCCTATCACGATAACGATGAGAATAAGCATCAAGATGATGCGTATCAAGCTGAGTAGAAAGGTCCGCAGGGACAGTTCGACGTTACGGCGTATGAATGCTTTGGAAATAAAATGATAGATACGGTTGATAATCCACTTCCCGATAAAAAATACAGCCAGTGCGATAGCTATTTTTACCGCTCCGTGTAATATGGCACTGATGGCTTGTTCCATGAATTGCTGGAACGATAGAGACGAAAGTGCCGATAATTTTTGTTGCCACGTTTGGGCGATCTCTTCCGGAGCCGGAACTTCTGGCGTTTGAGCCAGTAAGGATTGTAAAGAATTGAAAATTGACATTATGAATAGAATTAAGAGTTTAATTATTGTCGGGATAGACTCGTTTGTACCAATCGAGGGTCGTATAATATCGGTCGAGGGTCGTGTTTCCTGTTCCTAAAATGTAGCAGCTCAGGCCGCAATGTTTGTGAATGGAGACATCTCCCATGACCGAAGGGGTTGCCGCATGGTAGAGTATGGCTTGGGAGAGGGCTTGTTCCAACCTTGTATTTTCATCGGGAGTAGCGATTCGCGATAGAAAATCTTGTAAGTCGAAACAAATATATGGCGGTTGACGATCGAAATGTTGGATATTGGAAATATCGGGCATGGCATCGTTTCGATGAGCCTCGAAAATTTCATGGATACTATCGGCTAATGCTTCCAATCTATGGCAGTCCGCCAATCCCACGGTAGATGTGCGATATGCTCCGCTTTGAGCATTGTAATAAGTATAGATTGTATTGCAAACATCTTTGAGATCGAGATGATAATCGAATAGTTTTGGAATGGTCAACGAGTAGGGCATTCCGGCTCCCAAAACTTCGGCTGCCGATCCTATATAATAATCGGCCTTGTTTCGTAATTGGTAGGCACATTCTATTCCACCCATGAAACAAACGTCCGTGAGAATGAAGTGGAATTGTTTATCGGGTATAGCTTCTGCCAGCTCGTCTATTTCCATATAATTTTTGCCGTCTTGCCCGAAAGAGCGTGTGGGCAATTCGTACCGTCGAGCTGGTGAAAGAGCTAACGAGGAGTTTCCCGGAGCCCAGCCGGTGCTGTGAGACCAAAGTATCAATCCGTATTCTTTCGCTGGAAATAGTTCTTTCGTTTCGTCGATTACCGAACGCATGACTTCCGTGGTAGCCGAGTTACGGTCCGGGTATTCCTTTATAATCGCTTTTTCAGCCGAACCAGATTCGTTTTTCCTAATCTGTATAAGCTGGGGATTTGTATCGTATCCGTCGCGGTAAATAATGAGATTTCCTCCATTTAGACCTCCCGATGCAGCGACTTGTAACATGTCGTTGATATTTTGTGTATCGAAACGGTATGTCGATCCTAAGTTGTTGTTCGACAACATATAAATCAGTACCGTACGGTTTACAGGTTCTTGCTCCGGTTCATCTTCGTTGGCGCATCCCGAAAACAGGATGACAATTCCTAAGAGGAGAATAATCTGATGGCTGAAAAAAATACTATATATAAATTTATGATTACTCATCATTTGCAAAATTAACAGAAAAATTTAGAATGTCTGTTGCTTTTGATTCGTTTTTGCATATCTAATATGTGAATGTAACGTCTAAACCCGTACCTTTGTTATATAAAATATGGGATATGAAAAATTTTTTGGTTCTCGTTTGTGTGGTAGGGTTACCCTTTTATGTATTGTCACAGTCCTATTATCAATGGGTAGAGAGGGCCGATAGTTGCATCAAGGCGAAAGATTGGGCGGGAGCAGAGTCGGCATTGGTAAGTGCGTTGCGAACCGAGCCCGCGAATGGGCAAAATTCGTTGCTTATGTCCAATTTGGGTACGGTACAACGTTATGCAGGTAATTATGAAGCTGCACTTCGGAGTTATACGAACGGATTGTTGATGACACCTCATTCGGTCACTTTGTTGCGGAATCGGGCGGCTCTTTTTTCAGAGATAGACAGCATAGACCGTGCCTATCAGGATTATAGCCAGATACTGTTAATTGACGATACCGACGAAGATGCGCTGTATCATAGAGGTTTGATTGCATTGGAGCGGGGAGATACGATTTCGAGCCGTGCCGATTTTGAACGAATCTTGAAATTGAATCCGGCGAGTGCCAACGGCCGCATAGGTTTTGCTTCGTTGTTGAAAGTGATGGGTTATTATCCCGAAGCCATAGAGGTCTATTCGCAGGTAATTCGGGTAAATCCCGAGAAGGAGATACTCTATGTAGGGCGGGCGGAAGCCTATTTGTTCGCCGGACAATATGCCAAAGCCGATAAAGACATAGAAAAGGCTATCGAGTTGGCTCCCGATGACCCGGTAGTATATGTATTGAGGGCGTTGGGCAAATTGGCAAGGTATGAAAGAGAATCGGCGAAGGCCGATTTGAAACGAGCCGTGGAACTTGGTTATGACTCCAAAGAGGCCGAGCGCTTATTGGAAGAGGAATAGAATCCTTTTTTATATTTTTTAGGGACAAGAATAAAGAGAGATTTTTATTTGTTTTGTTGTACCGGCAGAAGAAAATATATATCTTTGTTGTATGATTGGATTGGTACGCCATATTGAGTATTTATTGTTGCATAACGATGATGTTTTTATACCCGGTTTGGGTCGTTTTACAGTTCTCTGTGACGAAGCGAAGATACAATCGGGCGGTACATCGTTTCTCCCACCTGTGAGAAAAGTCGCATTTGAATCCGTTGCGACGGGAGATTCCGGGTTATTGGTTCGTTCGGTCATGCGTGCCGGTTTTATTTCTTGGGACGAGGCTGTTGAGGCTATTGCCGAAGAGGTCGAATCTGTTTATAAACACTTGGAGCAAGGTGGCGATTATGGTTTCGGGCGGTTGGGACGATTGGTCTTAGTCGATGGTAACGTGTGTTTTCAGCCACAGGAAAATAATTCTATCGAGAATCCCCGCTTCGGTTTCACCCCATTGGAAATAACTCCTCGTGAGGAAGATGTGGAAGATAGGGAGATACCGACGGTTGAAGCCGAAAAAGTTCGTGACCGTGTATATATATCGTTTCATCGTCGTACAGTGCGTGCGGCAGCAGTAGCAGCGGCAATAATTGTGTTTTTATTAATGCTTTCTAAGCCAATCAATACACCCGATACCACCGCCAATTATGCCGGATTATTGTCTGCCGAGTTATTCGGTCAGGCGGATACTACGACCGACGAAACTATCGTTAATGATTTTGAATCCGTTTTGGGAATCGATGAAATGCCCGATACGATTGCCGCCGGGGAAGAAAATGTTTTGGAAACCGCTGTACACGATATCGAAACAGAGAGAAATACCTACTATATTATAGTGGCTTCGCTTCCGTCAAAACAGATGGCCGAGAAGCAAATCGAGTGTTTTCACCGACAGGGAGTTTCTGCCGATTTACAGATTTATGAGACGGCACGTAAATCACGACTCTATGTAGCGTCGTTCGATGATTTTGATGAAGCTCGTCGATACCATTCTCGTTTGGTACAGGAGCAGCCTCTTTTTGCGAATGCATGGATTATGAGGGCGGGAAACTAAGAGTGCCTTTGGATTACCTCGGGAGAAAAATCTTGTTTTAGTTTCGAATTACCGGATAAGAATGCTTAGTAAAAGTCAAATTAAACGCATACAATCGTTAGCTCGAAAGAAAGGACGGAGAGAGGAGGGCTGTTTTATTGCCGAAGGTAATAAACTCGTGGAAGACACACTGTCGGCTTTCGAGTGTGATTTGATATTGGCTACTCCGTCTTGGATTGTTTCGCACGCTCACGAATCGTTGTCTAAGATACAGGAAGTCGACGAACAAGAGATGTCGAAAGTTTCTCAGCTCGTTACGCCGCCCGATGTTTTGGCTGTATATCGCATACCCGAATATCATTTAAATATCGAGACTCTGAAAAAGGAGTTGGTGTTGGCTTTGGATACGGTACAAGATCCCGGCAATTTGGGAACTATCGTTCGCTTGGCCGATTGGTTCGGTATTCGCCATATCGTTTGTTCCCCCGATACCGCCGATCTTTATAACCCTAAGGTTGTGCAAGCCACTATGGGGGCATTGGCTCGGGTAAAAGTTTATTATACGTCGTTGCCCGATTTTCTCTCTCAGGTGGATTCGTCAGTCGTGTATGGTACATTTCTCGATGGGGAGGATATTTATCATACCCCTTTGACGAAATCGGGGGTAATTGTGATGGGGAACGAAGGAAATGGTATATCGGCTAAGTTGGAACCTTATATTGGGAAACGGCTGTATATTCCTAATTATCCGGTTGGGCAGCCTACTTCCGAGTCGCTCAATGTGGCGGTTGCAGCAGCGATTACATGTGCTGAGTTTCGTAGGAGGCAAATAGTATAAATAGTATGGCAAAGACAAAATCGGTTTGCTTTTGCAATAACTGTGGGGCAGAGTCGCCCAAGTGGATAGGACGTTGTCCCGTTTGCGGCGAGTGGAATACCTATGTGGAAGAGGTAGTGAGCACGAAATCCGCGGCCGGTGGTCGGGGCGAGTTCGGCACGATAGAACAGAGTAAAGTACGTCCTCAACGGATAGACAATATTCAGATTACGGAAGAGTCGCGAATCGATTTGGGAAACGACGAATTAAACCGAGTATTGGGTGGTGGTCTTGTGCGGGGATCATTGGTGCTGATAGGCGGTGAGCCCGGTATCGGTAAATCGACGTTGATCCTACAAACCGTACTTGCTTTAAAAGGACAGAAGATATTATATGTATCGGGGGAGGAAAGCGCAAGGCAATTGAAATTGAGAGCCGAGCGTATCGGTGGAAACGCTCCCGACTGTTATATCGTGTGCGAGACATCGCTCGAAGATATATTTGTGCATATTCGTAATGTCGACCCCGATATCGTCGTTATCGATTCCATACAGACGATTGCTACCAGTGCGATGGAGTCTTCATCGGGTAGTGTGGGACAGGTGAGGGAGTGCGCCGCCTCGTTGCTCAAATTTGCGAAACAGACCAATACGCCGGTTCTTCTCGTAGGCCACATTAACAAAGAAGGCAGCATTGCCGGGCCGAAAGTGTTGGAGCATATTGTCGATACAGTATTGCAGTTTGAGGGAGATCGACACTATTTATACCGTATTCTCCGCTCGATAAAAAATCGGTTCGGAAGCACTTCTGAATTGGGTATTTACGAGATGAGGCAAAACGGGTTACGTGAGGTGAGCAACCCGTCGGAAATGTTATTGACTCAAAATCACGAAGGTTTGAGCGGTGTTGCCATTGCTGTCACGATAGAGGGTATACGCCCTTTCCTTATCGAGACACAGGCGTTGGTCAGTACGGCAGCTTACGGTACGCCGCAACGATCGGCGACAGGATTCGACCTGCGGCGAATGAATATGTTACTTGCCGTTTTGGAAAAGAGGGTCGGGTTCAAATTGGCACAAAAAGACGTTTTTCTCAATATTGCCGGAGGCATAAAAGTTAATGACCCTGCGATGGATTTGGCCGTAATCAGTGCGATACTTTCTTCCAATATGGATATGGCGATTGAGGCAGGAACCTGTATGACCGGCGAGGTTGGGCTTTCGGGAGAGATACGCCCGGTCAATCGGATAGAGCAACGCATTCTTGAAGCCGAAAAATTAGGTTTTAAACGTATGCTCATACCGCAAAATAATCTGAAAGGCTTTGATACTTCCCGATTGGCGATAGAATTAGTTGCTGTCCGTAAGGTCGAGGAGGCCTTCCGGCAACTTTTCGGGTAAATAGGATATAGAGAATATGATTCGAGAATTGCAGTTAAGAATTCTGCCCGAACAAGCAGCTTCGGAACAAAGCATAGCAGCATATGTGGCTCGGGAGCAGAGTATGGATATACGGTCGATAAAGTCTGTGAGGGTATTGAAACGCTCGATAGATGCCCGTCAGCGCACGGTCATGGTGAATTTGAAAGTGCGGGTATACATCGACGAATTCCCGCAAGACGACGAGTTCCCCCGTATCGAGTATGGCGATGTTTCGGGTAAGCCTCGGGCGATTGTCGTGGGGGCGGGGCCAGCGGGGCTTTTTGCGGCATTGCGTCTGATTGAGTTAGGTATTTGTCCGGTCGTTGTCGAACGAGGAAAAAACGTGCATGACCGTCGCAAGGATATAGCTCTTATCAGTCGGGAACAGAGAGTCGACCCGGAGTCGAATTATAGTTTTGGAGAGGGGGGAGCCGGAGCGTTTTCCGATGGTAAACTCTATACTCGCAGCAAGAAGCGGGGAAGTGTCGAGCGTATTCTTCAAATTTTTTGTCAGCATGGGGCATCGGTTTCAATCCTTTCTGATGCCCACCCTCACATCGGGACCGACAAGTTGCCGAGGGTAATCGAGCGCATGCGGAATCGCATTATCGAATCGGGTGGTGCGGTACATTTCGAGACCCGAATGGAGCGTTTGATTATCGATGACGATGAGGTGTGTGGAATCGTTACAGCCGATGGTCGTGAATTTACCGGCCCTGTTATTTTGGCAACGGGGCATTCGGCTCGCGATGTTTATTATATGTTGCACGAGAACGGGGTGGAGCTGGAACCCAAAGGTATTGCCGTAGGTGTGAGATTGGAACACCCGCAACAGTTGATAGATTCCATTCAATACCACAATCCCGAAGGTCGGGGGAAATATCTTCCGGCTGCCGAATATAGCTTTGTCACGCAGGTGAAAGGACGAGGCGTCTATTCGTTCTGCATGTGCCCCGGCGGATTTGTAGTCCCGGCAGCCAGTGGTCCCGAACAAATTGTTGTAAACGGTATGTCCCCGTCGAATAGGGGTTCGGTATGGGCCAATTCGGGTATGGTTGTGGAGTTGCAGCCGGAGGATTTCGGAGCCCGGTTTTCTATGTTTGGAGTTTTGGCGGGGATAAAATTTCAGGAGGATCTTGAACGGCAGTGCTATTTGAACGGGAACTGCAAACAGACGGCTCCTGCCCAACGCATGACCGATTTTGTCAATCGTCGCAATTCGTTCGATTTGCCTCGTTCCTCTTATTCACCGGGACTCATCGCTTCGCCGTTGCATTTCTGGTTACCCGATTTTATCGCCGCCCGGTTGCAGGAAGGATTCAAATATTTTGGGAAAGTATCTCATGGATTCCTCACCCGGGAAGCCGTGATGATAGGGGTGGAAACTCGCACCTCTTCTCCTGTACGAATACCACGTGATAGAGAGTCGATGACTCATATTCGTTTGCGGGGATTTTACCCTTGTGGAGAGGGAGCTGGTTACGCGGGAGGAATTGTTTCGGCCGCTATTGATGGAGAACGTTGTGCCGAAGCTCTGGCTATGCAAATTAAACAATCGTTGTCTTTCGATCGTTCTGTTTAAAACGAATATATGAGGCTGATTTATCTTTTTCATAGCGGGTTTTTGATCGAAGCCGAGGATTTTTCAATCATATTCGATTATTATCGAGGAGGTGAAAATATCATAGAGAAGGCTTTGCGTAGGCGGCAGCCTATGTATGTTTTGGTATCCCACGAACATCGCGACCATTATAATCCCGAAATACTGACTTGGAAAAATTTGAAAAACAATATACATTATATTTTCCCTTGCGAAATGTCCTCGTTGGACGAGCTTTCGGGGTTGCCGAATATCGTGTATCTCGATCGAGGAGAAAGTTATGAAGATGACCGATTACGGGTGAATGCATTCGGCTCCACCGATATGGGGGTGTCCTATTTGGTAACGGCCGAGGGTAAAACAATTTTTCATGCTGGGGATTTAAACAATTGGCATTGGCGTGACGAGTCTACCGAAGAAGAGGTGCGGGAAGCTGAAACTGCTTATTTATCGGAATTGTATTATATGAAGCGGACTATTAAGTCTATCGATGTGGCGATGTTTCCGGTCGATGCCCGATTGGGAAAGGATTATATGAGAGGTGCAGAGCAGTTTGTCGGGGAATTTAATGTAGGTATGTTTGTCCCTATGCACTTTTATCCGGCAGTGCGTAAAGCCGAATCCTTTGCTCCGATAGCGAAGCGATACGGTACAGAATTTGTTTTATTAAGTAGTACGGGAGATTCAGTAATTATATAATAAATGCTTATAAATCATGGAGGTAAAAGCAAAATTCGACCATTTTAATATGAATGTGACAGATTTAAATCGCAGTATAGAATTTTATTCGAAGGCATTAGGTTTTACCGAAGCTCGTAGAAAAGAGGCTGCCGATGGTTCTTTTGTATTGGTGTATCTTACCGATGGAGTTTCTCCGTTTTTGTTGGAACTCACTTGGCTGAGAGACCATAAAGATGCATACGAGTTAGGCGAAAACGAAAGTCACTTGTGTGTGCGGGTATCGGGCGATTATAATAAAGTGAGAGCCTATCATAAAGAAATGGGATGCGTATGCTTTGAGAATGAAGTTATGGGACTCTATTTTATTCACGATCCGGACGACTATTGGATTGAGATACTTCCAGCCAAAGAGGGTATTGCTTTATAAATAGTGAAAAGCTGCATTTCTTGACGTAAGGATGCAGCTTTTTTTTAATTGAGTTGATAGAATGGCAAAAAGATTTTACCTTTGTAACATTCCATTACATAAGATGGTATGGAAATTTGTTCGATTGGATAAATAGCTTAGATGAATCGGGTAATTGATTTTCATTGAAGTTAGTTTGTCAAGACCATGAATTTACATAAGAGTTTGGTATGATCACATTTTGCATTGCTTTGTTGCTGTTAGTTGCCGGATACTTCGTTTACGGTGCTTTGGTTGAAAAAGTTTTTGGGGTTAATCCGGGGAGGCAGACACCTGCCTATACCTCGACAGACGGTATCGATTATATTCCTATGCCGACATGGAAAGTTTTTCTCATACAATTTTTGAATATAGCTGGGTTGGGGCCTATTTTCGGAGCCATTATGGGTATCCTTTACGGGCCTTCGGCCTATTTGTGGATTGTGTTCGGGACTATATTCGGTGGAGCTGTGCATGATTATCTGTCGGGTATGCTTTCGGTTCGTCGGAATGGGGCTAGCCTGCCCGAGTTGGTCGGCGATGAACTGGGGTCGGGAGTTAAGCAAGTCATGCGGATTTTCTCTCTGCTTTTAATGATATTGGTAGGGGCTGTGTTTGTCGTAAATCCGGCTAATCTACTCGATTTGCTTACGGGGGAAAATACGACCACGACCATGTGGATTGCTATTATATTCGGGTATTATATATTGGCTACGTTGCTTCCTATCGATAAACTGATAGGGCGGCTTTATCCTTTATTTGGATTTGCTTTGCTGTTTATGGCGATCGGGATTATGATATCTTTGTTTTTGCGTCCAGACAGTTTACCGGAATTTCACGAAGCGATAGGTTATACACGACCGGACTCTGATGTAAATCCCATATTTCCTATGATGTTTATTTCGATAGCTTGTGGTGCTATTTCTGGTTTTCATGCTACACAATCTCCGATGATGGCTCGTTGTCTGAAAAATGAAAAAATGGGACGTCGGGTATTCTATGGGGCAATGGTTGTCGAGGGTATCGTCGCTTTAATTTGGGCGGCTGCGGCGATTGCCTTTTTCAATGGGTCATTCGATGCACTTTCTGAGTTCTTGAAAGGGAAAACTCCGGCTATTTTAGTCAATGATATATCGGTGGGCTGGTTAGGAACTTTCGGTGGAATTTTGGCTATGCTCGGTGTCATTGCGGCGCCGATAACCTCGGGCGATACTGCGCTCCGGTCGGCGCGTTTGATTGCTGCCGATTTTTTGCATATTCCTCAAAAGAAAATCCGAAATAGACTATTGGTTTCTATTCCGATTTTTATTCTTGCATGGCTCGTGATGATGATCGATTTCGAAGTGCTTTGGCGCTATTTTGCATGGTGTAATCAAACTTTGGCTGTGTTTACATTGTGGGCATTGACTGTTTGGTTGGCTAAGGAACATAAATGTTATTGGCTCACTTTGATTCCGGCGCTGTTTATGATGATGGTGACGGTTACTTACATATTTTTTGCTCAGGAAGGGTTTCGATTGTCCTATTCGGTTTCGCTGGGCATAGCCGTCTTCGTTACGTTGTTATTGTCATTTTTGTTTATCCGGTTTCTCCGTACTCTATCGAAGAGGGGGGCTATAAAGAAATAATCGATTAGTGTCGTTATGAATAATTTGACTAACTATCATTCTCATTGCGATTTTTGTGATGGGCATGCCCCTATGGAACTTTTTGTACGGGAGGCTGTGAAAGAAGGGTTTTCTTCATACGGTGTTTCCTCTCATGCTCCATTTCCTGTACAGAATGGTTGTAATATGCAAAAAGAGAAAATGACGGCCTATTTGGAAGAATTTCGTCGTTTGAAGCAACTGTATTCCTCCGAGATAGATTTATATATAGGTCTTGAAATAGATTTCTTAGACGATTCGTTCAATCCTTCTATCGACTATTTTCAATCCCTTCCTCTCGATTATCGTATCGGGTCTGTACACTATATCGTTGCGCCCGACGGTACGCCTGTCGATACAGATGGATCACCGGAACGATTTCGGAACTATGTGGATACGTATTTCGATGGAGATGTTAAAGAGGTAGTTCACCGATTTTATCGTAGTTCCTTTCGTATGATCGAGCTGGGGGGCTTCGACTTTTTGGGACATTTGGATAAGATAGGGTTGAATGCCTCTCTCTATTGTCCGGGATTGGATCGTGAATCGTGGTATAAAAAATGGGTGACAGACTATCTTGAAGAAGTCGCTTCTCGAAATTTATTGGTCGAAGTCAATACGAAGGCTTGGGAGACTCGTGGACGTTTTTATCCGAATTATGATTATTTCGAGTTGATGAATGATTTGGAAATTCGGGTAGTCGTTAATTCGGATGCCCATTATCCCGAGAAAATAAATGCCGGCCGGATAGATGCTTTGTGCGCTTTGGCACAAGCCGGGTACACCAATGTCTGGCAATTTTGTAAAGGTAATTGGGTCGACGTTCCTATTGAGGATTAAATTCCGTTCGTTCCCTTTCTGTAATAATGTAATTGTTTCTTTCTTAGTTACAGCTTTTTTTGTATCTTCGTGCCGATTTTTACGCAAAGATTATTTAAGAAATATATGGGCAAGAAATTCACCGAATATTCTCGTTTCGACCTCTCGGAAATCAATAAGGAGGTTTTGAATCAATGGGATAAGCAAGATCTTTTTCACCAAAGTTTGGAAACGCGCGAAGGGTGTCCTTCATTCGTATTTTACGAAGGTCCGCCTTCGGCCAACGGTATGCCGGGTATTCACCATGTGATGGCCCGTTCTATTAAAGATATATTCTGCCGGTACAAAACCATGAAGGGATTTCATGTGAAACGTAAAGCCGGGTGGGATACCCATGGATTGCCCGTTGAACTTGGGGTTGAAAAGGCTTTGGGTATCACCAAAGAAGACATCGGTAAAACCATTTCTGTGGCCGATTATAATGCGACTTGTCGTAAAGATGTAATGAAATTTACCCGCGAATGGGAAGACTTGACACACCGTATGGGATATTGGGTAGATATGAAGAACCCTTATATCACGTATGACAATCGTTATATCGAGACTTTGTGGTGGTTGCTCAAACAGTTGTATAATAAAAATTATCTTTATAAAGGATATACCATTCAACCTTATTCTCCGGCAGCAGGTACGGGATTGAGTTCACATGAGTTGAACCAACCCGGTTGTTATCGTGATGTGAAGGACACGACTTGTATAGCGCAATTCAAGATTAAGAATCCGCGTACGGAAATGACCGCTTTCGGAGAACCCTATTTCTTGGCATGGACCACTACTCCGTGGACGTTGCCTTCCAATACGGCTCTTTGCGTAGGCCCGAATATCGATTACAATCTTGTACAGAGCTATAATCCTTATACCGGTGTACCCATTAGTGTAATAGTGGCGAAAGTTCTCGTGCGGACTCTATTCAATCCGAAAGCCGAGGGGCTTTCGTTGGAAGATTATAAGCCCGGAGACAAACTCATTCCGTGGAAAGTCGTTGCAGAATATAAAGGTAACGATTTGGCCGGAATGGAGTATGAACAACTGTTGCCGTGGGTAAATCCGGGAGAAGGAGCTTTCCGGGTTATTACCGGTGATTTCGTGACAACCGAAGAAGGTACAACCGGTATCGTGCATATTGCGCCCACATTCGGTGCAGACGACGATCGTGTAGCTAAGGCCAACGGTATTCCTCCTTTGATGATGCTCGATAAAGACGGCAATCGCCGTCCTATGGTCGATATGACCGGTAAATTCTATCTGATAGAAGACCTCGATCCTGATTTCGTTAAGCAGAACATAGATGTGGAGGCTTATAGCGAATATGCCGGCCGTTATGTGAAAAATGCTTATGATGCCGCACTTACTGCCGATGATGCCACGCTCGATATCGATATTTGCGTTTTGTTGAAGCAAACAAACAAAGTATTTAAAATCGAGAAACACGTGCATAGTTATCCGCACTGTTGGCGTACCGATAAGCCTGTGCTTTATTATCCGCTCGATAGTTGGTTCATTCGTACGACGGCTTGCCGTGATCGCATGATAGAACTCAACAACACGATAAATTGGAAACCGCAGTCTACTGGGGCGGGACGTTTCGGGAAGTGGCTCGAAAATTTGCAAGATTGGAATCTTTCCCGTAGTCGTTATTGGGGAACTCCGTTACCTATTTGGCGTACCGAAGACGGGAGTGAAGAGATTTGTATTGGTTCGGTCGAAGAATTGTATAATGAGATAGAGAAATCTATTACTGCCGGATTGATGAATGAGAATCCTTATAAGAAACAGGGTTTTGTCCCCGGCGAATATACGGCTGAAAATTACGATAAGATAGATTTACATCGCCCGTATGTAGATGATATCGTGTTGGTTTCCCCTTCGGGAAAACCCATGAAAAGAGAGAGCGACCTCATCGATGTTTGGTTCGATTCGGGTGCTATGCCTTATGCGCAGATACACTATCCTTTCGAGAATAAAGAAGTATTTGACAAGCGGGAAGTATATCCTGCCGATTTTATTGCCGAAGGTGTAGATCAAACGAGAGGGTGGTTCTTCACGTTGCATGCCATCGCCTCGATGGTTTTCGATAGCGTGGCCTATAAAGCAGTTGTTTCGAACGGGCTTGTTTTGGATAAGAACGGAAACAAGATGTCCAAACGATTGGGTAACGCTGTCGATCCGTTCAGTACGATCGAAAAGTATGGTTCCGATCCGTTACGTTGGTATATGATTACCAATTCTTCGCCGTGGGATAACCTCAAATTCGATTTGGAAGGTGTGGAAGAAGTTCGTCGCAAGTTCTTTGGAACGTTGTATAACACCTATTCTTTCTTCGCATTGTATGCCAATGTAGATGGTTTCACATTCGGTGAACCCGAGGTTCCGATGGAAAAACGGCCTGAAATAGACCGTTGGATTATCTCTCTTTTGAACTCTTTGATTAAAGAAGTCGACGAACAGTTTGCCGCTTACGAGCCTACTCGTGCAGGGCGGGCTATATCGGATTTTGTAAATGACAATCTCAGTAACTGGTATGTTCGGTTGAACCGTAAACGCTTCTGGGGCGGAACGATGACGGAAGATAAATTGTCGGCATATCAAACGCTTTATACTTGCCTCGAAACAGTTGCCAAGCTCATGGCTCCTATTGCGCCTTTCTATGCCGATCGGCTCTATACAGACCTTACTGCGGCAACCGGACGAGATACTCGATCGGTACATTTGGTCGATTTCCCGGTAAGTTGCAACGATTATATCGATTTGGCTCTCGAAGAGCGTATGCAGATTGCTCAGACTATGACTTCGATGGTATTGGCTTTACGTCGTAAAGTGAATATCAAAGTACGTCAGCCGCTCACGACCTTGATGATTCCGGTATTGAATAAAGAGCAACAGGATCATATCGAAGCCGTGAAAGATTTGATTCTGAGTGAGGTGAATGTGAAAGAAATGAACTTTGTCGATAATGCGGCAGGTATATTGGTAAAACGGGTCAAACCCGATTTCAAAAAGCTTGGTCCGCGTTATGGAAAGATTATGAAACAGTTGGCAGCTACGATAGCTTCTATGTCGCAACCGGATATTATCGAATTTGAGAAGAACGGAACTTTTACTTTCGAGATAGATGGGCAACAGGCTACTATCGAAGCGAGCGATGTAGAAATTATCTCCGAGGATATTCCAGGGTGGTTGGTTGCTAACGAAGGTAATCTTACGGTAGCTCTCGACATTACGGTGACCGACGAATTGCGTCGCGAAGGTATTGCCCGCGAGCTGGTGAACCGTATACAGAATATTCGTAAAACTTCGGGCTTCGATATTACGGATAAAATCGATGTATATATCGCTTCGAACGGGGAGACCGATTTGGTTGTGGAGGAATATCGCGACTATATGTCTCGACAGGTCTTGGCCAATACGTTTGAGATATTGGGAACTCTTTCTGGAGAGGCAGTCACAGAGCTGGACTTCGATACGTTTAAGGTGAATATCAGAATTGTTAAATCCTTGAAATAATGGAGGTCCATAGGGATATTTCTGTTATATTTGACCGGATATAGAACAATTTCCGTTTGTGGTCGGTTCTTTGAATAATTGAATGTGGGATTTTAAGTAGCAATAATTATGAGTGAAAAAACACGTTATTCCGATGCTGAACTTGAAGAATTTCGGCAGATTATTAATGAAAAGCTCGAAAAAGCATATCGTGATTATGATTTGTTGAAAGCCTCGATTATGAATACCGATGGCAACGATGTTACCGATACGTCGCCTACATTTAAGGTGTTGGAAGAAGGTGCTAGCACTCTCTCCAAAGAAGAGGCAGGACAGTTGGCGCAACGGCAGATGAAGTTTATTCAGCACTTGCAGGCTGCGCTTGTACGCATAGAAAATAAAACATACGGGATTTGTCGGGAGACCGGTAAGCTGATTCCGAAAGAGAGACTTCGTGCTGTTCCTCATGCAACTTTGGGAATTGACGCGAAGGAAGATGGAAAAAGAAAATAGTTTGCCGATATCCATATCAATCTGTTCTTTGTGGAAACAGGTAAAGAGGATTGGCAGTTTTTATGAAACTTGTTGAAAAGTGATATTAAAATTCGACCTTCGGGGGCTGTTCTTTGGGTAGAAAGCACGAAGGTCGAATCTTTTTGAGATAGGATAAAAGTGAGAATCTTTTTATTTTGGATATGAAGAAATTAACCAAAGGGCAGGTCGCTCTTATTACGATTGTTCTTGTACTCATTGTCGACCAAGCCGTGAAGATATGGGTGAAAACTCACATGTATATCGGTGAATCTATACGAGTGACCGATTGGTTTTATATAGCGTTTATCGAAAATAACGGTATGGCTTTCGGTATGGAAGTGGGAAGTAAGTTGTTCTTGTCTCTGTTCCGTATTGTTGCCGTTGTTTTTCTGTCGTGGTGGATGCTGAAAATTAAGAATCGTCCCCAAGTCGCTACGGGATTCATCGTTTGCTTGGCTTTGATTATAGCGGGAGCTGCGGGAAATATTGTAGACTGCCTGTTCTATGGATTGATGTTTAACGATCCTGTCCCCCCTTTGGTCGCTTCTTTTGTGCCGGGAGACGGGTATGCCGGGCTATTCTATGGGCGAGTTGTGGATATGCTCTATTTCCCTCTGTTCAGTTTTTATTGGCCCGATTGGATACCGTGGATAGGAGGTGAGCGGTTCGAGTTTTTCCGTCCGGTATTCAATATTGCCGATTCGGCGATTTCGGTCGGAGTGGTTTGTATGATTCTCTTTTATCATCGTTATCTCTCTTCCGAAAATAAACAAGTTGAGAAATCCGAATAGCTTTATGAGAAATCCGATATGGATCATATGGTTGGTTTTATGTTTGTCGGCATGTGGCAGCCGTACTCCGGATTATGTCATTAATGAGAAAGATATGGAGGATTTGTTAGTCGATATACACAAATCCGAAGCTGTCATAGAATCGAACTATAATATCTATAACAACAATGCCGATAAGAAAAAGATAAGAGAAGCCGTATTTTTGCGTCATGGAGTCACTCGGGAACAGTTCGACACGACTCTTGTATGGTATGGGCATCATATTGAAACCTATATGAAAATATACGATCGTGTGGTGGAACGATTGAAAGCCGAAAATGAGGAGGCCAAAAAACTGTTAGCGGAAGAAAATTCCCAAACGATGTCGCAGCCGGGCGATAGTGTAGATGTATGGAAACAAAGGCGGAGCCATATCTTCGACTCCCGGTTATCTACCAATTTGTTAGCGTTCGATATCGCTCCCGATGAAAACTTCCGTACTCGCGATTATTTCGAGTTGAAATTTAAAGTCGTCATGCTACCTAAATTAAGCGTGAACCCGCAAGTATATATGGCCGTACGTCATACCGATAATGGGGTGGCATACAACAGAATCGATATAGATAAGGGAGGGTGGTTCTCTTTGCCGTTACAATCCGATTCTGTTACGGCGTTGTCCCGTCTTTACGGATATATCGTTCTTCCGGAGCAATCGGTTCGGGAGAAGGTATATATCGATAGTTTGATGTTGATTCGTAAGCACTATAACGATCGTATTCCCGATGTGGATAATCAGGTGTATATGCCAGAGCGGTCGGTCGTAAGTGGCGAATCTAAGAAAGCTGTTGCAAAACGGATTATCAAATTGAAAAAGTTAGGTTCATAAGAGAAGATCATTGGATTATGAAGAAAGGATTCTTTTCGCATCAGTTGTGTTATAGACGGTCGTTGCTCAATAAACACATTCTCTATCTCACTTTCGACAATAAAGTCGATAATATATTGCCATTCCAGCGAGAAGTATCTTTGACTACCTTTTGTGAAGGTGTGTTGTTTGTCGTGTCGCCCGGTTTCGAACAGGAAAAAGAGGAGTTCTGTCGCATATTGCGGGAACAGCTCTCCGGCAATCCTTTGCTCACGGTAGGAGAGGCTATTATTCATAATCCCGTCTATCTTCGTAATATGGCCGACGACATCGCCCCTTGCAGTCTGTATACTGTCACATCGATAAATTGGGCGACGGCTCGGTTAAGAGACGACGAACTCACGTTGGTGAAAGTACTCTGAACAGACTCTTGTTTTATCTGGTGAGAAAAAAGTATTCAACCTTTTCCCGATTCCAATGATTATCGAAGATAGGGAAAATATCGCTTGGTGTCATTCTCGGTTTCGTCCGGTTAATACTCCAAGATATATAAAGCTCTGGGGGGGAACTCCATAACGGGGGAGAACTCGATCTGTCGGTGTGTAATAATATCATGGGCGGATTGTACTTCCGATAAAATCTCGTTATAACGGCTCATGTCGACCGTCAGTGGAGAGTCGTTCCCGTTCATGATAACCAATACATTTTTCCCTTCGTAGCTGCGGCGATATACATACAATCCGTTGTTCGGCATGAAGTGCATCATCTCCCCGTGTGACAGACAGGGATTGTTTTGTCTCCATTTCAAGAGAGTCCTGCAAAAGTCGAAGGCTTCGTTTTGCAGGGGAGTGCGGTCTTGGGATAAGAAATCGTTAATCGTATCGCCCGGAAATCCTCCCGGAAAATCGAGGCGGACCAATCCGTCGGTCTTTTGCTTGCTCCCGTGCATTAGAATTTCTGTCCCGTAATAGATTTGGGGAATCCCACGGGTTGTCAATAGGAATGCGATGGCTTGTTTGTAAAAGCCCAAGTGGGAGGGTTCGGACAACAGAAAACGATCGGTGTCGTGGTTGTCGAGGAAGTTAAGTACATTCATTGGGTCGGCAAACATGAAGTCGAGTGCAAGGTGGTCGTAGATCAGATTCAGCCCGCCCCAACTGTCGGTTTGCGAAGTAAACGCATCACGGGCTATACCTTGTAGCGGAAAATCCATAACGCTTTTCAAGTGGGAGTTACGTGACGTATCCAAAATGCTGTTCCGTTGCCAATAGGCCGAACCGGCTTCGGTTCCGTACCAGCATTCTCCCACGATGTTGAAATTAGGGTATTCCCGGTTGATGGCGGTACACCATTCGGACATGGAATCGAAAAACACATACGGGTGAGTATCCATACGTATGCCGTCGATTCCCGAAAATTCTATCCACCATATACTGTTCTGAGTCAGATATTTCATTAAATGCGGATTGTGCTGGTTCAAGTCTGGCATGCTCTCTACGAACCAACCTTCTACGGTCATGCTTTTGTCATATTCCGATACGTAAGGATCGAAGTGGGGAGTAAGACGGTAGGACGTTTGTCGATAACCGTCGGGGAAGTTGAACCAATCGTGCGACGGTCGGTTCAAGAACCAGATATGTTGGTCTCCGCAATGGTTGAATATCATATCCATGACGACTTTCATACCCCGGTTATGGCATTCGGTTATCAAATCCCGGTAATACATGTTTGTCCCGAACCGAGGATCGACCCGATAATAATCGGTTGTTGCATATCCGTGATACGACCCTCCGGGCATATCGTTTTCGAGAACCGGATTCAGCCAAATGGCCGTTACGCCCAAGTCTTCGATATAGTCCAAGTGCTCGGCGATACCTTTTAAGTCCCCTCCATGCCGGGCATCGGGATTGTTCCGATTTACGGGTGACGGAAATCGCATGGACGGAATGACGTTTGTAGAAGGGTCGCCATCGGCGAAACGGTCTGGCATAATCAGATAAAGTACGTCCGTTGCGTCGAATCCTTTCCGGTTTTTTCCCTGTATGGTTCTTGCATTGAGTGCGTATGGGATATTTTGTTTCTCTCGTTTTCGGCTCAGTTGAATATCGAAATTGCCGGGTTGGGTCTCAGGGGCGATACTCAGATAAAGGAATAAATAATTTTTACTGTCCAGACTGACAGCTTTTGTTAAGGTTACGCCCGGGTAATCTATCTTAATTTTACAGTCGGCGATATTTTTCCCGTATAACATGATTTGTAGCTCTCGGTCTTGCATTCCGGTCCACCAGAATGGAGGGTCGATTCGTTCTATATCTATCTTTGCATAACTTGTGCTTAGGGTGCAGAATAGCAGGAATGATAGGAATATCTTTTTCATACGTATGGCATTTATGGGTTTTTCTGTTGGAGAAACAATTATATGCAAGACTTGGTTCGTAGGCAACTTCATTATAATAGAGAAAGGGAGGAGATAATCTTTATCTCCTCCCTTTCTCTATGTTCGCATTATTCGAAATCTTAAATGACTCCTTGTGCCATCATGGCTTTGGCTACTTTCATGAAACCTGCGATGTTGGCTCCTTTCATATAGTTGATGTATCCGTCCGCTTCGGTTCCGTATTTTACACATTGAGTGTGAATGTCGCTCATGATTTGGTGCAGACGTTGGTCAACTTCTTCGGCACTCCATGAAATGTGCATGGCGTTCTGTGTCATTTCCAATCCCGAAGTGGCTACGCCGCCCGCATTGACAGCCTTGCCCGGTCCGTACATGATACGATGTTTGATAAATAAATCGATAGCTTCGGGGCGGCAACCCATATTGGAGATTTCACCCACACAGATAACGCCGTTTTCAATAAGCCTTTTGGCATCCTCTTCGTCGAGTTCGTTTTGTGTGGCACAAGGAAGAGCGATGTCGACTTTTTGTTCCCAGGGGCGTTTTCCGGGGAAGAATTGTACTCCGTATTTTTCGGCATAAGGTGCGACTATATCTTCGCCCGATGCGCGTAGTTCGAGCATATAGTCTATCTTTTCGCCTGAAATACCGTCTGGATCATATACATAACCGTCAGGTCCCGAAATGGTGACTACTTTCGCTCCTAATTGTGTAGCTTTTGATGCCGCACCCCATGCTACGTTGCCGAATCCGCTGATGGCGATTCTCTTTCCGGCGATGTCTATTCCTTTGGTTGCCAGCATTTGTTTTACGAAGTAAAGTCCGCCGTAGCCGGTTGCTTCGGGACGAACAAGGGAACCTCCGAATTCGAGACCTTTTCCGGTAAACGTTCCGGTGTGCTCGTGCGTCAGTTTTTTATACATACCGAACATGTAGCCGACCTCACGGCCTCCTACGCCTATATCGCCCGCAGGCACGTCGGTGTCGGGGCCTAAATGACGCCACAATTCCAACATGAATGCTTGGCAGAATCTCATGATTTCGGCATCTGATTTACCACGAGGGCTGAAATCCGAACCACCTTTTCCACCGCCCATAGGTAGAGTGGTCAGTGCATTTTTGAATGTTTGTTCGAATCCGAGGAATTTCAATATGGAAAGATTTACCGATGCATGGAATCTTATTCCTCCTTTGTACGGGCCTATGGCATTGTTGAATTGTACCCGGTATCCTAAGTTTACTTGTATTTCGCCGTTATCATCTACCCAGGGCACTTTGAAGGTGATGATTCTGTCGGGTTCGACAAGCCTTTCTATCAATTTGGCTTTTTCGAATTCGGGGTGTTGGTTATAAACTTCCTCTATGGAAAGTAACACCTCGTGTACCGCTTGTAAATACTCCGACTCACCGGGGTGCTTTGCCGCCAATGATGTCATGATGTGCTCGATGTTCATAGTCGCGATATTATTAAGTTAAATTCTTGGTTGGGCATCTCTTTGGAAGATGCTCGTTTCTCTTATCGCAAATGTACATATTTATATGGATAAAAAAATTTTTTTTACTACTTTTGAACAATAAAATCGCAAAAAAATAAAATGGCAATTTGAAAGCCGGAATCGACACAAAAATAATGAATCGACCAAATATTAACCAATTATATCTGAAAGATACCTCTTTTGCTAACTTAATGCAAAAAAGAGTGTTCAATGTCTTACTTGTTGCGAGCCGATATGATGCTTTTATCATGGAAGAAGACGGGCGGGTGGAGGAACAAATTTACTTCGAATATGTTTCTCTGAATCTGAGTTCGCCTCCTCGGGTGAAACAGGTAACGACCAATGAGGAAGCCTTCGAGGAATTGGCTTTGAAACGTTATGACTTGATTATAACTATGCCCGGAGTCGATTGTTCCGAGACCTTTACGCAGGCAAAGGCGATGAAACGTCTCTACCCTTATATCCCTATTGTCGTTCTGACCCCTTTTTCTCACGAAGTTTCAAGGCGTATAGCAAAGGAAGATTTGAGTGGGGTGGACTACGTGTTCAGTTGGTTGGGTAATGTCGATTTGTTAGTGGCTATTATTAAGCTGATCGAAGATAAAATGAATGCCGAAGTCGATATTACTTCGGTAGGTGTGCAACTCATTCTATTGGTAGAAGACTCTATCCGGTTCTATTCTTCCATTTTGCCTAATTTGTATAATTTTGTGTTGAAGCAATCCCAAATATTTTCGACCGAAGCCTTGAACGATCACGAGCGAATGCTGCGTATGCGGGGGCGTCCCAAAGTAATGTTGGCACGAACTTATGAGGAAGCTATGCAGATATATGAAAAATATTCGGGAAACATGCTAGGTATCGTATCCGATGTTTCGTTCGTTAGGGCAGGCGAAAAAGATAAAAAAGCAGGAATAAAATTTTGCACCTATGTGCGTTCTTGCGATCCTTACTTGCCTCTTATTATCGAGTCTTCCGAACGCGAAAATCAAAAAGAAGCCATTAAGCTCAACGCTTCGTTCTTGGATAAAAATTCTAAGAAATTACCGGTCGATTTGAGAAAAACGATATTGAAAAATTTCGGCTTCGGTGATTTTACATTCATCAATCCTAATACGGGAGAGCCTATCGTGACAATAAAAAATCTAAAAGATTTACAAGACAATATAGATATTATTCCCGACGACTCTCTTTATTATCATGCCTCTCGTAATCACATATCCCGATGGCTCTATTCTCGGGCCATTTTCCCTATGGCCGAAGCCTTGCAGCCTCGACAAATTACCGATTTGAGTGAGATATCTGAGATTCGTAAACTCATTTTCGACGCTATTGTACAGTATAGAAAAATGAAGAATAGGGGAGTAGTTGCCATTTTCAAGCGTGACCGTTTTGACAAATACTCCAATTTTGCTCGTATTGGTAATGGTTCTTTGGGAGGAAAAGGAAGAGGCTTGGCGTTTATCGACGCCATGATAAAAAGAAATCCGACTTTCGATAATATCGAAGGCGTGAATGTGACCGTTCCCAAAACGGTAGTTTTGTGTACCGATATATTCGATACCTTTATGGAGAGTAATAATCTCTATCAAATAGCTCTTTCCGATATTTCCGATGAAGAAATTTTGGAGCATTTTCTTAAAGCGAAGCTCCCCGAAGAATTAAAGCCCGATTTTTTGGCATTTTTCGATGTGGTGGGTAAGCCCATTGCCGTTCGTTCGTCGAGTCTGTTGGAAGATTCCCACTATCAACCTTTCGCCGGTATCTATTCTACCTATATGATACCCTCGTTGGACGATAAGAACGAGATGCTCCGTTTACTGTTAGATGCTATAAAAGCAGTTTATGCCTCGGTTTTTTACGCCGATAGTAAAGCCTATATGGCAGCTACGTCGAATGTTATCGATCAAGAAAAGATGGCGATTATATTGCAGGAAGTGGTGGGTACGCAATACAACGATCGTTATTATCCGTCGTTTGCAGGAGTAGGGCGTTCGATAAACTACTATCCTATTAATGACGAAAAGGCCGAAGATGGAGTTGTCGATTTGGCCATTGGGTTAGGAAAATATATTGTCGATGGAGGACGCAGTTTACGATTCTCTCCACGGCATCCCAATAAAGTATTGCAAACCAGTACACTCGATTTGGCGTTGAGAGATACACAAACACGATTCTATGCATTGGATATGAATAGAGGTGAAAAACCTTTCTCTATTGACGATGGCTTCAATTTGTTGAAACTCTCCGTTCGTGATGCCGAGAAAGACAATTCCCTTCGTTTGATGGTTTCTACTTACGATCCTGTCGATCAGATGATCCGGGACGGTTACTATGATGGGGGGCGCAAAGTCGTTACGTTTGCCAATATCTTGCAACATAAAGCCTTTCCGTTAGCCTCTATTCTCGATTCCATGCTTACCATTGGCAGTCGCGAAATGGGACGGCCGGTAGAAATAGAGTTTGCTGGAAATCTTGTAGGGCCGGGTAATACTCCCGGTACGGTCTATTGGTTGCAGATAAGACCTATTGTCGATATGAAGGAAATGCTTAGCGACGAAGTAATGGATTTACCCGACGAAAGAACCATTCTTAAAAGCAATACGGCGTTGGGACACGGCGTGATGGATAATGTATCTCATATTGTCTATGTAAAATCATCGAGTTTTAAGTCCTCAAATAATGTAAATATAGCACGTGAAATAGAGAAAATAAATCGTACCTTTACCGAGCGGGAAGAAAACTATATTTTGGTAGGGCCCGGGCGATGGGGGTCGAGTGACTCTTCACTGGGAATTCCGGTTAAATGGCCGCATATATCATCAGCCCGTCTCATTGTAGAGTCCGCACTTGATAATTATAGGATAGAACCAAGTCAGGGAACGCATTTCTTTCAGAATTTGACTTCGTTTGGTGTTGGCTATTTTACGGTAAATACATTTGCAGGCGATGGCTATTACGATGAAAGTTATCTGAATGAGCTCCCTGCTGTGTACGAATCGGAATCTTTGAGAATTGTTAAATTTGATGCTCCTGTATTGATAGAGATAAACGGACGCAAAGGGAAAGGTCTGGTGACAAAGCCCGGAGTGGAATAAATTGAAAATAAATAAGATAGAAAATTATGTCTATATTTAGAAAAACGATGAAAGCGTTGGGGTTTTCTGGCGAAGATGATGAATTCGATGCTCAACCTTATACTGCTGAAAATATTACGAATGCATGTATTCGGGAAAAAGAGAGACAGGATAATGAGAGTGACGTTACTCCGTCTGCTTCGAGAGTTGGAGAAGACAAAGAGGAGGAACTGCAACTCCCCGATACACTGCTCGATACATTGTTAGAATTATTGAACAAATCGCTTCCCGATTATATATTGGCCGCATTGGATAAGGAAGCGGAGAAAAAATATCTCTTCGATCGATTAGATAAACCGTTTAAAGAATTTATCTGTACGGTAAATGAGCGTGCCCGTGAATCCGTTTCACGGAAATGGAAAACAGAACACCTCAATTTAACGAAAGAGATGGAAGAGGCACGGGTAAAAATGAAAGAATTGGAAGAGCAGCGTAATACTATGCAAAGTGCTCAATTAAGCGCCGAACGACAGAAACGGGCGGTGGCGGAAAAAGTGCATGAGCTGGAAACTCGTATCGCTGCGTTAGAAGCCGAAAAAGAGCAGTTTGAACTGGAAAATAAAAGTTTGGTGAATAAATTGAAAGTCTCTAATGTTCATCAAGAAGAATTGGAGGCAGCTTCTGCCGAAATTGAGAGGTTAAGAGCCGAACTTAAAACACAGAAAGAAAATGCAGCCGATGTAGAGCAACTTCGCATGGATTTACAGCAGGCTCGCAAAGAACTATCACAGGCAAAAGATAAAGAGACCGAGATTGCAAGTCAGTTGGAAGCAGCTCGACAAGACTTAATGCAACGAGAAGATAAAAATTCACAACTCTTAAAGCAGATAAAGGATCTCGAAATTCAGCTATCCGAAGCACAGAATGGGTTGAAGGTAGTAGACGAAGTCGAAATTAAATTGCAACAGTTTGAGCAGATAAAAGCATCGAAAGATGAAAAAATAGCACAACTCTTAGACAACTTGCAATCCGTGGAGGAAGAAAACAAACAACTCCAAGCTCGACTGAATGATCTGATAGAACAAAAAGAAAAATTAGAACAGACTGTGACACAGGGAAATGTCGGTAACAAAAACGAAATTGAGTCGTTGAAAAGCGATTTAGAAAATGCCAATGCAATGATAGCTGCATTGCGAAATCAACGACAAGAACTATTAGCACAGATAGAGAATTTGAAATTTGTGAAAAACACTAATGAAAAGCAAGAGCCGGAAACCGTTACGCCAGTCGAAGAGAAACAAGACACATCGTCCGTAATTAGTTTTGAAGTTCGTCAGGACGAAAGTGAAACAAAAAGCAATGTAAAAACTTCGGTAGAGGAATCGAAAGAAGTTACGGAGAATTCCCCTAAGAGTGTTGATACAAACACAGGGGAAGACGATTTTCCGGGTCTCGATTCATTCGATGATAACTGGTTAATTCCTACCAGACCCGATACACCCGAGATGATTGCAAAACGGAAAGAAGAGGAGAAAAAGAAACGCGAAGCCGAAGAACAGGCTGCCGTGGAGCAAAAGAAAGCGCAGCAAGTTGATTCCTCGCAAATGTCTCTTTGGTAAAATAAATGTAATGTATGGAAAGAGTCCCGTTTAGAGAATGGGACTCTTTTTTTTAGAAGCTGTTTTCAATTTATTCCGAGACAGATTGAGCCCTATGTTGAAGCAGATTGGAGTCCGAGATA
>OOAH01000688.1_pt1 | contig 37718 bp, 30 predicted proteins | sample 1671801 | NCBI WGS metagenome assembly OOAH01 (sample SAMN06348194, study PRJEB24527) | human gut metagenome | biome: human gut; feature: ankylosing spondylitis patient; material: feces | host: Homo sapiens | place: China | collected 2015-10 | reverse complement strand
GAACAGTTGGGGACGCCTGCCGCTCCCGCAATACAGAATGCCGTATCGGGACTACGTGTTCAACTTCATGCTGAAACCTGTTCTTACCAGAGAATGAACGATATAGAATACGAAGGGAGGCCGTTTTTAGCCTCCCTTCGTATTTCTTATCCTGCAAACATGAAGGGATCGACGACAGCCATATCTATAATCATCTCTGCCATGGCCTGCGCTTACTCCTTATCACCATTCAGATATACGAATCGTATCGGGTCACACAAAATATCGGGGAAAATATTCTATTATCAACGATGGAATACAAATAAGCAAAAATACCGTCTAAAACTTGTCAGACGGCCTCTTCATAGCCCTTTCGGACAATCGAGGCTGTCCGGAAAAAGAAGAGTAATCGTGCATTCCTCTCACGCTTTCGCTCCTGCCGCATTTGCACGGGGTGATTCGTTTCTCATTTTCTGTATGGGAATAAGTTCATAATCCGACGCAATGCTGATGCCGCCGTAACCCGATTTGTTCACGCAGAAAAATTCCAGAAACTCGTCGATAAAGAACGTAAAAAGAGGGGGGGGGCAGAGAGTTTCACCAGATACTCGAATATCTCGGCGATACGTCCAGCCCTGCCCATGGTCGGAATACCCTGCTTACTTGCTATTTCGAGCCGGTAATCCTCGTCCTCCTCCCCGAACTTACGGACGACGGAAGAAATAGAGAATCGGTACGTCCCCGTATGCTTTCCACACGAGCGACGTCTTCCCGATACGGCGGGAAGTTGCGGCAGGTGCGGCTTCCCGTTTCGGACGGATCGGAATCTTTTTCCGGTCGGGAAGGTAGGGATTCGGCCCTCCGATCCGTGAATAAGATAGATGAACGCACAAAACCGACATATCGACCGACTGATCGCACGCCACCTCGACGGCGAACGTCTCTCCGATGCCGAGCAGGCCGAACTCCTCGACTGGCTCCGCTCTTCGGAGGAACACCGCCGCAGCTACCTCGACGCCTACGACGCATGGGGCGAGAGACACTTGCCCGACTCCCTCTTCGACGCCGAAGCGGCCTACCGCCGTCTCACGGAACGGATCGCGGAACCGGAGGTGTGTCCTGCGCCGCCGGCCGGCCGGCGGCGTCTCGTCGGAATCGCCTGTGCAGCCGCCTGCACCGTGCTGCTGGTCACCGGATTTTTCCTCCGCGGCAAGACAGGACAGCAAATCCCCGACATTCGGGAGTTCGTCCAGACGGCAGAGGCCCCCGTATACACCGAAAAGGAGGTGCAGCTCATTCTCTCGGAGCAGAAAACGGTGCGGCTCGAGGAGAAGAAATCCTCGATCCGCTACGATGCCGCCGAGATCCACATCAACGAAGATGCCCGAAAGCCGATCACGAAAAAGGAGGTGGCCGCATTCAACCAGCTGCTCGTACCCTACGGCAAGCAGACGACCTTAACGCTGGCCGACGGCACCCGCGTGTGGGTGAATGCTGGATCGCGGCTGATCTACCCCTCGGCATTCGACGATGACCGCCGCGAGATCTACGCCGAAGGCGAAATCTACATCGAGGTAGCCCACGACGCCGCACGTCCTTTCACCGTACACACCGGAAAGATGGACATCCGCGTGCTGGGAACCCGGTTCTACGTCTCCTCCTACGGACGCGACCGAACCCAGGAGGTAGTGCTCCGCTCGGGATCGGTGAACGTCGCGCCGGCCGACGCCCCCGAGCACGGCATCCGGATCGAACCCGACCAGCGCGCTTCGCTCGATACGGCCGGCACGTTCCGCATCCGCGAGGTACGCGCCGAAGACTACATCAGCTGGATTCACGGATACTACCGCTTCGACAACACGCTGCTCTCCGACGTACTCGCACGGCTTGCCCGATACTACAACCGGACGTTCGACTACTCCTCCGAAGTCGGTGCCATGACCATTTCGGGAAAGCTCGAACTCAACGACGATCCCTGCGAGGTGCTGCGGATTCTCTCGCTCACGGCACCGATCCGGTTCCGAGTATCCGAGGAGGGATTCCGGCTCTCCTCGACGCAAACATACGACGACAACCCAAACCGAATGCCTATGGAAAATCACGAGCCGAACTGAAAAAAGCCGGGCAGCGTCCTCCAACACTGCCCGGCACGAAATGAAATCTAAAAACTATCCTATTCTAAACTTCAATTCATTGCAAATGTACAACAAAAATGGCAATATCGGGGCCTCTGTACCCGATAATAAGCAATTATCCCGTCTGCTACGGATAAAAGTCCTGTTTTTGCTGGCCGCAATCGGGTTGTCCGGCTCCGTCGCCGCACAGACCTCCTCCCCGAATGCACGTATCTCGCTCGACTTGCAGAACGTCCCCCTCAAAGAGGTATTCGCCCGCATCGAAGACCAAAGCAACTATATTTTCGTCTATTACGACAGCATCCTCGACGCTTCGCGCCGGGTATCGATCAGCGTCTCGGACCAACCCGTCGGAAATGTGCTCGAAGTGCTCTTCGCAGGAACGGAAAACACATGGAAACTCTCCGGACGGCAGATCGTCATCGGCAAGGCCGCAGCGGCGGGCAAAGCCGAAAAGCAGACCCCGCTGCGCGTCATGGGTTCGGTCAAGGACACAAACGGCGAACCCCTGATCGGAGTGACGGTCTTCGTGAAGGAGCGGCCCAGCGTCGGTACGGCCACCGACATCAACGGAAACTACCTGATCGACGTGCAGACCGACGACGTGTTGGAGTTCAGCTACGTGGGCTACAAGACGCAGGATGTGGCCGTCGCCGGACGCGGCCTGCTCGACATCGTGCTCGAGCAGAACGACGCCATACTCGACGCCGTGGAGGTGGTCGGATACGGCGTGCAGAAGAAGATCAGCGTCATCGGCTCGCAACAGAGCATACAGGTCAAGGAACTCAAAGTACCCGTGGCCAACCTCACGCAGGGGCTCGCCGGCCGCGTCGCCGGTCTGGTCTCCGTGCAGCGAACCAGCGAACCGGGCTTCGACGACGCGGACATCTACATCCGCGGCATCTCGACCCTGACGGCCAGCATGAGCGCACCGCTGACACTCGTGGACGGCGTGCCCCGCTCGTTCGCCAACGTCGATCCGGAGGACATCGAGAGCTTCTCGATCCTCAAAGACGCCTCGGCGACGGCCGTATACGGCGTGCGCGGCGCGAACGGCGTCATCATCATCAACACCAAGAGCGGATCGAAAGGACGACCGAAGTTCACCGTGCGCTACACCGAGGGCATCACGACTCCGACGAAAATCACCGACTTCGTCGACGGCGCCACCTACATGGAGATGTCGAACGAAGCCTCGATGACCCGCGGCGGCGGAGCGCTATACAGCCGCGAGGTGATCGAAAAGACCCGCATGCATGCCGATCCCTACCTCTATCCCAACGTGGACTGGATGGACGAGATCCTGCGCGATTACAGCCACAACCGCTCGGCGAACGTCAACGTGTCGGGCGGATCGGACAAGGCCGTATACTACATCGGACTGGCCTATTACGACGAGGACGGCATGTACAAGGACACGAAACTCTCCGATTACAACTCGAACACCTACTACCGGCGTTACAACGTCACGACAAACCTGACGCTCAATCCGTTCCGCACCACCGAGATCAAGCTCGGCATCCAGGGCTACCTGGCCAACGCCAACTACCCCGCTTCGGCGCAGTCCACGATCTTCGAATCGGCCTACTTCACCCAGCCCACCTACATCGCCCCGCTCTATCCCGACGGCAAGCTCGGGGCCTTTTCGGGCGGAGAACTCAACCCCGTGGCCGAACTCGGCGCCACGGGCTACGCCAACCAATGGCGCAGCCAGGTCTATTCGAACCTGCGCATCACGCAACAACTCTACAAGGGTCTGTCGATCACCGGCATGTTCTCGTTCGACACCTACAATTACACGAGCAACCGTTTCACCAAATCGCCCAACACCTACCACGCCACGGGGCGCGACGCCAACGGCAACCTGATCTACGAACAGACCCGGCAAGGCACCGAGAACCTCGCTTACAGCCTCAGCGCCAAGGGCGACCGCACGATCTACCTCGAAGCGGCACTCAATTACAAGAACACCTTCGGGCGACACGACGTGTCGGGTATGCTGCTCTTCAACCAGAGCGACGAGATCAACACGAAGGCGACCAACGTCGAGGAGGCCCTGCCTTACCGCTTCCGCGGTCTGGCCGGACGCTTCACCTACGGATTCGACGACCGCTACTTCGCCGAATTCAACTTCGGATACAACGGCTCGGAGAACTTCACCCCCAAGAACCGCTACGGTTTCTTCCCCTCGGTGGGTCTGGGCTGGGTGATCTCCAACGAGTCATTCTTCGAGCCACTCACGAACGTCATCCAGTACCTGAAAGTCCGCGGCACGTGGGGTCAGGTCGGAAATAGCCAGATCAGCGGCCGCCGATTCGCCTACCTGGCCACCGTAACCGACAGCAGCTCGACGAGCTACACCTTCGGCAAGAACATGGATCAGAACTACGGAACGACGGCCATCGACGAATATGCCGTAGACGTAACGTGGGAGGTGGCCGACAAGACCGACATCGGCGTGGACATGCGCCTGTTGAACAACAAGCTCAACCTCCAATTCGACTACTTCAAGGAGTCCCGCGAGGGCATCTACCTCCGCCGTTCGAGCATTCCTTCCTACGTCGGAATGATCAACAACCCCTACGGCAATATCGGAAAGGTCGAGAACAAGGGCTTCGAACTCTCGGTAAACTATGCCAATTCGTGGGGGGGGGATTGGTCGCTGAGCCTGATGGGCAACTACTCGTTCAACCGCAACAAGGTACTCGAAGATGACAGCACGGTCGTCTATCCGTGGCAGAACACCATCGGTAACAAGGTCGGGCAACGCTTCGGTCTGGTGGCGCTCGGGCTGTTCGAGAGCTACGGGGAGATCGCGGCATCGCCCGTGCAGACCGGCGACACCCGTCCCGGCGACATCAAGTACAAGGACATAAACGGCGACGGCAAGATCGACGAATACGACAAGGTGCCCATCGGCTGGGGCAGCGTACCCGAGATCATGTACGGCTTCGGCTTCTCGGTGGGCTGGAAGAACCTCTCGCTCACGGCCATGTTCCAGGGTGCCGCCCATGTGGACGCCATGCTCAGCGGCGAAGGCGTGCTGCCCTTCTCGCAGGGGTCGAGCCGCGGCAATCTGCTGAGCAACATCACCGACCGTTGGACCGAGGAGAATCCCCGCCAGAATGCCTTCTATCCCCGTCTCTCGATCGGAAACATCAACATGAACTACGAAGAAAGCACCTGGTGGCTCAAAGATACCGACTACCTGCGCCTGAAGAACATCGAACTCTCCTACCGGCTGCCCGACCACTGGATGAAACGGATTCATCTGGACAATGCCCGCATCTTCATACAGGGCGTAAACCTTCTCACGTTCAGCTCGTTCAAGATTTGGGACGTGGAACTCGGCGACGGACGCGGCGCCCGCTATCCGAACATCGCCTCCGTCAGTCTGGGCGTAAACTTCAATTTCTAAACACCGATCAGCCATGAAATTCAAAATAACACTGCTCGCGCTGGCTTCGGCCGCCTGCCTGACCGCCTGCAACGACGACTTCTTCGATCAGGTGCCCGACGACCGAATCACCATCGAACAGGTCTTCCAGCGCACTTCCTATTCGGAGAAATACCTCGCCACCGTTTACAGCTACATTCTGAACGAAGCCCATCGCACGAGCCCCATTCCGTGGGATCCCTGCTCGGACGACCTGGACGTCACCTACGACCGCGAGGACTACAACTCCTACCAGATAAACCTCGGCAATTGGAGCGCCTCGTCGGACTACTACGAATTCTGGAGCCACTTCTACCGCGGCATCCGTTCGGCCACCTACTTCATCCAGCACATCGGCGACAACCAGGAGATGCTCAACGACCCGACGCGCGGTCCGCTCGTGGTCGAGCAGTACAAGAACGAAGCCCGCTTCCTGCGCGCCTGGTTCTATTACAACCTCCTGCGCCAGTACGGCCCCTGCGTGCTGCTGGGCGACGAAGTGTTGCCCGGCGACCTCGACCGCGACGACGTCAAGATGAACCTGCCCCGCAGCTCCTACGACGAGTGCGTGGACTATATCGTCGGCGAACTGGACGACATCATCGACAACGAACGCCTGCCGCTGCACTTCACCTCGCAGGCCGACAAGGACTACGGCCGCGCGACGCTGGCCATGTGCATGGGGCTCAAAAGCCGCGTGCTGCTGCTGGCGGCCAGCCCGCAGTTCAACGGCAATCCGGCCTACGCCAACGTCGTGAACAACGACGGCAAGCACCTCTTCGCGACCGAGAGAGATCCCGAAAAATGGAAGCGGGCGGCGGACGCGGCCAAGGCGATCATCGACCTGAACATCTTCGACCTCTACAAGGAGTACCACACCGACGGGACGCTCGATCCCTACATGTCGTGCCGCAACGTCTTCCTGGAAAACTGGAACAGCGAGGTGATGATGGTTCGCATCTACAACAACCTTTCGAGCTGGGAGCGTTCGGCGTCGCCCCGCCAGTTCAGCGGCTACGAGAGCATGGGCGCGACGCAGCAGCTCGTCGACGCGTTCCGCATGAACGACGGCTCGGCCATCACCGCCGAGCAGGAAAAGGGATTCTCGACCCAGGAGTACAAGGATGCCAAATCGGGCTGGGTCTTCGCTCCGGCCGGCACGCGCAACATGTTCGTCAACCGCGAACCTCGATTCTACGTGAACATCTGCTTCAACGGCGCCTATTGGATCGGCGACCAGAAGACCCGCATCCAGCTCTACTACACGGGCGGTTCGGGCAAAAAGGGCACATGGGACTACCCCCGCTCGGGCTACATCGCCATCAAGAACGTATCGCCATCGAGCAATCCGCTGAACAACAATTATATCAAGCGGCCGTTCCTGATGATGCGCTATGCCGAGATGCTGCTCAACTACGTCGAAGCGCTCAACGAGTACGATCCGGGAAATCCGGACATCGAAAAGTACCTCAACCTGATCCGCGAACGCGGCGGCCTTGGGCCTGTGCAGTCGGGCCTCTCGCAGGAGCTCATGCGCGAGCAGATCCGACTGGAACGCCGCATCGAACTCTGCTTCGAGCAGCTCCGCTACTTCGACACGCGCCGCTGGCTGATCGCCGAACAGACCGACGGCGGCCCGTTCTACGGCATGAACGTCGACGCCGGCAACAGCTTCACCGACGAGGCGTTCTACGAGAAGACCGTGTTCGAGACCCGCGTCTTCCGGCCCGAATTCTACCTCTTCCCCATTCCGCAGTCCGAAATCAACCGCGACCCGCAGATCGTGCAGAACCCCGGCTGGTAAACCCTAAAAAACATCCGAACATGAACCACACGAAATATCTGGCGCTTCTGGCAGGCTGCTCGTTCGTCGCCGCCTGCGAAAATCCGGTCGACGGCGACCTGAACGTCGACAACCCCGACGCCTACACGCTCGTCTACACGGTCAACGCCGTGGAGAACGACTCGAAGAGCACGCTGACCTTCCCGCTCGAACGCGACACCGTGTTCTCCGTCTACGCCAATCTAAGCTGCATCCGCGACCCGGGAAGCGACATCACGGTCGAATTCCGCACGGCCGCCGAGCTGGTCGATGCCTACAACGAGGAGAAGCAGACCTCCTATGCGGCCATGCCCGAAGCCTGTTACACGATCGACGACACCCGGGCGGTGATCCCCAACGGGAAATACATCTCGTCGCCCGTGACGATCCGGCTCAACAGCGCCGCATTCGACGGCGTGGGCACGTTCCTGCTGCCGATAACGATCGAGCGCGTGACGCCCGACCTGCCGGTCAGCCCGACGCTCGGCACGGCCTACCTGCGTATCAACGGCACCTACACGACCAATCCGTTCCGCTCCATCGACCGGAGCGGCTGGAGCGTGGAAGCCTTCTCGACCGAGGAACCCGAAGCACAGACCGGATACGACGACAACGGCAAAGCCTTCTCGGCGATCGACGACGCCCCCTGCACCTATTGGGGAACGCAGTGGCGCAACGCGAAACCGGGCCCGCCCCACTGGATCACGATCGACATGGGCAAAAGCGAGGAGCTGCACGGATTCACGATCCGCGGCCGTGCGGATCCGTTCACGTCCGACACGCCCAAGGCCAGCGGCAACCCGCGCATCTTCAACGTGGACGTGAGCGACGACAACGCCTCCTGGACCCGCGTCGGCACCTTCACCGTCGAAAACCGGATCGAGAACGAAGTCTACCTCGACCACAAGGCGACGGCGCGTTACTTCCGCATAACGGTCACCGCCACGCAGGCCGACATGTACCAGACCTGCATCGCCGACATCAAGGCGTTCTGATCCGCACTACGAACCGCTAAAACGAAAAACCGACTATGAAAAGAATACTGACAGCCGCGGCGTTGCTGCTCGTCGTCGCGGCCTGCAACAAGGACGAGAACTACAACGACAAATACGGCGATCGGGCGGTCATCCCGCCCAAGGGCCAGAGCCTGCGCGTGATGACCTACAACATCTACGGCGCCCGCGCCACGAGCCCCGCGAATGCGGCCGACCTGGACGCGATCGCCGAGGTGATCCGCCGCCAAAACCCCGATTTCGTGACCCTGAACGAAGTCGACGTGTTCACCAACCGCACGGGCAAGGACGTGCACCAGGCCCGCGATCTGGCCGAAAAGCTCGGCATGGAGTGGCACTTCTCGAAGGCCATCGACCGCGACGGCGGCGAGTACGGCGACGCCGTGCTGTCGAAATACCCGATCCTCGAAAAGCGCAGCTACCGCCTGCCGTGCGCCGCCGAACAGCCCGGCGAAGACCGTTCGCTGTGCGTGATCCGCGTTCAGATCGACGGCAAGGATCTCTACGTCGCGTCGACGCACCTCGACCACCTCTCGGGCGACGCCAGTCGGCTGGTGCAGGCCACAGAGATCCGCCGCATCCGCGACACGGAGTTGGAGGGCGACCTGATCCTCTGCGGCGACCTGAACGCCATCCCGAGTTCGAACGTCATCGCCACAATGACCTCGTTCCTGACGAACACGGGGCCGATCGACCAATACACCTTCCCGTCGGACGATCCCTCCCGCAAGATCGACTACATCATGTACGCCCCGATCGAGCATTTCGGCGTACAGAACTGCCAGGTCGTATCGCGCGGCGACCAGCAGGTCGGCGGCGTCGATGCTTCGGATCACCGTCCCGTGATCGCCGACATCCGCTTCCAGACCGAAGAGGACATCTCCGGCGAAGACGGTGGAGGGGAAGAGTGATCCCGGGCCGAAGGGCGGCTCCCGCATACACGGTCCGGACCGGCCGCCAGACAAATGGTCGGTCCGGATTTCTTACCATCTCCGCTACGAAGCCGCCCCGAAAGGGCGGTTCCGGAAACGAAAATCTTCCAAAAAACAGACGAACATGAAAAAAATCCTATCGACGATCCTGGCGCTGGCCGCGTGTACGACCCTCACGGCGCAGGATTTCAAGATCACGCACGGTCCCTGGCTCTGCGACCTGACCTCGGACGGCGTCACGGTGGTCTGGGCCACCAGCAAACCCGCCCTTTCGTGGGTCGAGGTGGCCGAGGACGACGGACGCAGTTTCTACGCCGCGGAGCACGAACGCCGCTACGAAACCGTGGCCGGGCGCAAACAGGCCCGCAAGACGCTGCACAGCATCCGCCTGAAAGGGCTTCGGCCCGACACGAAATACCGCTACCGCATCTTCTCGCAGGAGGTGCGCGAGTGGAAATACAACGACAAGGTCTATTACGGCGACATCGCGGCATCGAACGTCTACTCGCGCCAGCCGTTCGCGTTCAGCACCCTCCCCACGTCGGGATGCGACCTCTCGTTCGTCGTTCTGAACGACATCCACGGGCGGGCCGACTACATGGCCGGGCTCTGCCGCCCGATCGACTTCGCACAGATCGACTTCGTGGCCTTCAACGGCGACATGTCGAACAGCACCGAAAGTCCCGAACAGCTCTACCGCGACTTCATCGACGCCTCGGTCGGGGCCTTCGCCTCCGAAACGCCGATCCTCTACAACCGCGGCAACCACGAGACGCGCGGCATCTACGCCGACCACCTGCCGGAGTACTTCCCCAAGGTCGGGGGCAACTACTACAAGCTCTACATGGCCGGCTCGGTAGCGGTGCTTCTGCTCGACTGCGGCGAGGACAAACCCGACTCGGACATCGAATACGGCGGACTGGGGGCTTACGACGCCTACCGCGAGGAGGAGGCCGCCTGGCTGCGCGAAACGGTCGCCTCGGAGGAGTTCCGCAACGCTTCGGCCCGCATCGTGCTGCTGCACATCCCGCTCGGGAACGGCACCTGGCACGGCAACATCCATCTCGAAGAGCTGTTTCTGCCGATCCTGAACGATGCGGACATCGACGTGATGCTGTCGGGACACACGCACCGCTATTCGTTCCATCCTGCCAACGACAAGGTACGTTTTCCGGTGCTGGTGAACGACAACGCGAGCCTGCTCAAATGCGACGTCGGCGACGGCAAGATCACGGCCCGCATCTACGGGCCGGAAGGTACGGTGACGCACTCGCACGAGTTCCCGCTGAAATAGGGGCGGATCGTTCGCTCCGCCGGAAAAAGGGCAAGGGCCCGACCGCATGGTCGGGCCCTTGCCCCATGCGATGCGACCGGAATCGGCGGCGGATCTTCCGAAAAGAATACGCGGTCAGAGGAACAGGTTGAAGAAACCGCTGCGGCTCAGCCTGAGACGCAGCTTCGACAGGGCCACGCCGATGTGCTTCTCCACGGCCTTGACACTGATGTTGAGCCGCTCGGCGATCTCGCGGTTCTTCAATCCGGTCACCCTACTCAGCAGAAAGACGCGCCGGCACTGTTCGGAGAGCTGCGACACGCCGTCGTCGATCTCATGCCGAAGCCACGAAAGATCGAACTCCTCTTCGCAGCGGTCGGCAACCAGGCAGCGGACATATCCGTCGAGCGTATCGAGCCCGCAGGTGTCTTCGCCACGCGATTTGCGGTTGCGGAGGCAATCAATGCTCCGGTTCCGCACGGCCGTCGTCAGGTAGGGCAGCACCGGACGCGAGAAGTCGATCTCCGTGCGCCGCTTCCACAACATCAGAAAAACGTCCTGCACGATATCCTCGGAGAGGTTGCGGTCGTGAACCAAACGGAAAGCCCGGATGCACAACGTCTCGTAATGCACCAAAAAGAATTGCCGGAACTCGGCCGAATGAGCGTCCAGTTTCTCCATCTTCTCAAATCCGGGCGATACGGACGACCGCAGTCTTCCGAATCCATTTTCAAATATACAAAAACTCGTTCACATCCGGAAGTTTTTCGGGAAAATAATGCAAAGCGTCCGAAACCGAACGGGATGTCGTTTCGCACCGCACTCTTGCGTCGGAGGCTTTTGGCCGCCGGGGTCCCGGAAAACAAATCGTTGCCTGTCCGTTGCTTTTTCGGGATCGAAACAAAAGTTCGGGAATCGCTTCCGCATTTCGTTTCAGATTCGCAAACGCCCCCATTTATTTATTAGAATACAGCAAATTATCCCGAACAACAGAAATGACAGCAATCATAGCGATCGTCGACGATATCGCAACAGCACATGATCATGCGGTCAAACAATCGATAGCCGGCAGACGACAGGTATGCGGGTCGTCCCGTGCGGCAAGCCAACCGCAACAAGCCGTGGCTCCGGAAGCATGATGTACGCCGCCGGATAGTTCCCCGTCTCCGCATCGTAGACGAAATCCTCTTCGAATGCGGCGTCCGGCATTGGTAGCAGAGCGTAGCCGGTGCAGGCATTCGGAGCGGACACGCCGCGCAGCGCCATCAAGGCATCGTATGGAAGGCCGGCAGACGCCGCAGCGGTGCAGGCAAGGCGGAGCATACAGCAGTCCTCATCGGGAACGGAGCCGGATTCGTCGGAGGTGTCGAAAACCAAAACGGAGTACGATAAAACTCGATACGTCCAATCTCCATGTATGTCGCAGTCATTCTGAATACAAAATCGGGAAGTCCGGCCGGAGCCGGTACTTCCCGAAAAAACAAGAACGCGGGTTCCGCAGGACGATATCAATCGGTTCCGAGCATACGGGCGATCGGGGCGCTCATGGGCGAAGCGTACTGCTCGGCATAGAAGCGCCGCAACTCCTTTCGCATTCGTTCGATCCGACGTTCGTATTTCGGATCGCCGACGGCGTTTTTCGTTTCGAGAGGGTCTTCTTCGTAATCGTAGAATTCGCATCCCACGATCTGTCGTTCATCGAAAGGCAGGCAGGTTTTGAACCCCCGCACCCATTCCACATAGCGGTAGCGGCTGTCGCGGATCGAGTAACCCTGTATTTCCCGACGATTCGCCTGCATGAAGGCGTATCTTTTAATTCGCTTGCGGGGATTTTTCAGCACGGGCACCAGACTCGTGCCGTCGATCCAGGAGGGCGGTTCGATACCGGCCAGCTCGCAGACGGTCGGATAGATATCCACGAACTCGGTCATCGTGCGGCATTGCTGTCCCCGGGTCATGCCGGGGACGGACATCATCAGCAGCGTGCGTGTCGGAGCCTCGAAATTCGTCAGTTTGCTCCACAGGCCATGATCGCCCAAATGATAGCCATGATCGCCCCACACCACGACGATCGTATTGTCGTCCAACCCGACTTTCCGCAACGCATCGAGAACCCGACCGATCTGCGCGTCCGTATAGGAGGTGCAGGCGTAATAACCGTGTACGAGGCGGCGCTGAATTTCCGCATCGAGTTCCTGCCCGGGCATATAACTATGGAACGAGGGTACATCGGTATAAGCCTTCACCTCATTCGAATTGTGATAGGCGCACGGTACGGGATCGGAACTCATCGATTGGAATTCGGCCAGCGGCATCTTGTCCCGATCATAAAGATCCCAGTATTTTTCGGGCGCTACGAACGGCAGATGGGGACGGATGAAACCGACGGCCAGGAAGAACGGTTTGTCGCTTCTGCTCAAAGAGTCGATCCATGCGACGGCTTCATCGGCGACACGTCCGTCGAAATAGGCATTGTCCGGAACATCGACGCATTCGGTCACAGGTTTGCCCTCCGGCAGCATGTAGACCGGCGCCTGGGGCTTTATATAAGGTTTCGTCCACGAAACCGGATCGTTGTTGTAGGTTTCGTCCGAGAGCGGATGATACACCTTGCCGATGCCGACCGTCTCGTAGCCGTGCGCAGCGAAGAGCTGCGGGAGGGAGACGATTTCCGGATTATTGCGCCGGAAAATGCCGTCGAGCGTCCATACTCCCGTATGATCGGGCCGCAGTCCGGTGAGAACGCTGGCGCGTGTCGGGCCGCTTAACGGAAACTGGCAGTAATTGTTCATGAAAGTCACCCCCGACGCCGCGATACGGTCGAATGCCGGCGTTCGGGCGATCGGGTCTCCGTAAGGGCCGATATTGGGTTTAAGGTCGTCGATCACTAAAAAAGGATATTCGGAGGGGTCGGAACCTCCCCCTTTTCCGAGGCGGGAGCCTGCTGGGCCGTTACGGAACCGGCCATCGAGAGCGATCCGACGCCCAAAAGCATTTTTTTCAGGTCTGTCATTGCTTTTTCAAATTTTAATCTCTATTTTTGTTTCGTTCGAAAGGGTCTGAATTTTATTCCGTAACTTTAATTCTTCACTACCATGAAAACCATTGCAGCGATGCTGACTCTCGGAGTCGCGTGCTGGGCTTTCGGTACACAGGCCCAGACTTTCGATACCCGGTTGCTTTCACAGTACGATGCGTCTGTTTTGCGGGAACTCTATCCCGTATGCCGCCACACCACCGTCTCCGCGGAACAGCAGGTGCGGCTGGCCGAGCGCATCCGGCAGGAAAATCTCCGTTTCGCGGAATTGATCCGTTGCGACGGCGGAGTGCTCGCCCCCGCCAGCGAGACGGAACTCGAACGGATGCGCGATAACGCCCTGCGCGAGATTCTCACCGAAGAGCAACTGCTCCAATACTATCGTTACGAAGCGCTTCCGGCAGCCTACGCCCGCGGGCGCGAAGCCAAGAAGATCGTTTCGAAGCAGCTCCAACTCACCTATATGGAGCTGAAATATGTCAATAACGCCTTCTTCGTCATCGAGCAGGAGACGCAGGCGGCCAAAAAGTTCTGGCGCGGCAATCCCGCCGAAGCGCGGGACAGAATCCGCAGCGTCTACGAACGCGAAATCGCGCAGCTCGAGGCCAAGAGCGGAATCCGGATCGACAAACAAATGCGTGCGGTGCGGGTCGTGGAATTGACCGACTACGCTCCGCTGATGCCTGCCGGAAAGTAATCGTCCGCGATCTCCGGCCTCACGGGACCGTCCTTCGGGACGGTCTTTTTTCTTGTCAAAGATCGACCTGCTGCGTCCGGGTCTCCCCGAAGCGCGATACCACACGGATCGTAACCCGTTCCGAGCGGGGAGTGCAGCGGAACAGATGATCCGTCACTCTGGCCTTGATCCAGGGACGGGCGGCAATCCGCGGACTCCCTGCCGTACCGAAATATTCGCATGCTACGGGATCGAGCGCACGGGGATCGTCGTACCCGCAGCGTTTCATCGGGCGGAACGTGCGGCCCCCGTCCTCGGAATACTCTACGCGCCACTGCGGGTCCCAGTCCCAAACATTGACGAGCAGCTCCGATGCGGGGCGCGAAGCCCCGCAACGCGACGTATCGGGCGGATAAACGCTGAAAAGACGTTCGGGTGCGGCTGCGGCGACATAGACCGGCGTCCCCGCACCTCGAAGAGTTTGTATCCGAGCGGAGTGCCGTCCAGACAGACCGGCCCCTCCCAGAAACCGCCGCAGGCGGCTCCTACGGTGTGCTCGGTCACTCGACGCGAAGGAGTCGCCACGCTGTTGCAGTGCGTATGTCCGGAGATGATCTGCACGCGGGCATATCCGTCCAACAGCGCCAGCAGGGCGGAACTGTCGCCGTAATGCTCCGGATCGGGGAATTGCCGGCTTTGCAGGGGAGCGTGTACCAGAACGACAACGGCGCGTTTTTTCGGGACGTAGGAGAGGTCGCGCTCGACCCATGCGAGCTGCTCCTCACCGAAACCGATGTCGTAAGCATCGCGTTTTCCGCCCCGAAAACGGATGTTATCCAGTACGATGTAATGTACGCGCCCTCGGTTGAACGAATAATACGTCGGCCCGTAATGCTCCCGGAATCGACGTGTGGCGGGCTCCTCGTTGGCAGGGGTTTCGCTGTCGCGGATCGGGCCGTGGTCATGGTTGCCGATGGCGTAGAAGACCGGCCGGCCGAGTACCGCAAAACTCTTCTTGCTCGGCAGGTGCATCTTCGGACGGTTGAAAACGATATCGCCGGCGACAAGCACCGGAATTTCGGATGACGCCGGAAGTTGCGCCACGGTCCGTTTCAACGCGGCGAGCAGCGAATCGAGCTGCGACAGTTCCCGACGGTTGCGCACCTGCGGGTCTCCCATCGCGACGAAACGGTGCCGGCGCCCTTTATCCGGCTCGCGGAGCAGCGTAAAATCGATCCCCTCACGCACGGCAAGCGTGTCCACCCGAATCCAAAACATCGGAACGCTCTCCGCGACCGGAACCGTGTAGCCTGCCGGAACGGAGATATATACATGCATGGCATTCTCTCCGCATACGAGTCGATAGGCTCCGTGCGAATCGGTTTGCGTGAACCTTTCCCCGTCGGTGACGACCACGCCCGGGACGCCGCGCCCGCCGCAGAGGACACGTCCGCATACCGGTTCCTTGGCCATCGCATGCTCCGCAAACAAAAGCAATACGAACGACATCGGACCAGCCAGACACGTAAAGACAGAATTCATAAATAACAATAGTTTAGTGTTGTGTGGTGCAAATATAATCGGATATTTTTCAAAAAGCAAGTTTTCCGATACTGAAATCGGTAAAAAAAGCCGGAGTCCGTCAGACGGACTCCGGCTACTGAACCGGATACGGGACGATCTGCGCAATATCTATTCTGCAACCGTATCGTTCTATCGCGGGCTGTTGCAGTCTATCAGAACGTGCTGCGCCGCGTCATTCTAAAATCGCATTTCACCTTGCGAAGTTGTTTGTCGAGAATCATTCGCGCCGCCACACTTCCCATTTGCCGGAAATCGGTGGAAATGGTAGTCAGTCCGTTCAATACGATCTCGTTGATCGGCGATTCGTTGTAGGAGATGAAACCGATATCGCGTCCGGCTTTGAGTTTCTTCTCCTTCGCGGCACGCGCCAGATCAATGAGCTCCGTATCGAGCTGTCCGTTGAGGATGAGGTAGACTTCCTGGGGACGGACGATATCGGGGGTTACGGCCTGATAGAACTCGCACGGAATGCCGTGATCGGAGCAAAACCGTTCCGCCCCCTCGCGAATGAACGTATAATAGAGACTCGACGCTTCGGTGATGATATTGAGCCTGTTCTGTTTCCGGAGTTTTTTCAGCGCCTGCATCAGCCCTTCGTAGACGTCATTGGTAAAGTCCTGATATACGACACCGTAGTTGCCGGGAAGCGAATCGAGGCACCGGTCGAGCAGGATGAGTTTGCGGTTCGGAATCCGCATCAGCGCCTTGACCGCACGCCGCTGCGTGGATTCGTCGAGCGGAAAGTGCGGGGTGACGACATAATAATCGAACTGGTCGAGGTTTTCGTCGATATAGTATTCGAGCAGGTCGATCTGCTGGTTGTGCAAACGGATAGTGATCTCCCCCTGTGTTCCGATCGTCGAGGAGAACGAGCTGAACAGCACCTGCTTGTAGGTGCTCAATTTGTCGAACAACACCAGTATCTTGGGATTTTGCCCGCTGTTTTCGGATGAAACGTAAAAGCCCTTTCCCTGCGTGGCACTGATAACTCCCCTGTCGCGCATGAGCGAATAGGCTTTCTTGACCGTTTCCTTCGATATCCCCAGTTGAAGCGAAAGTTCGTTCATCGACGGCAGCAGGTCTCCGTATCTGTACTCGCCGTTGTGGATAGCCGTTTCGACACTGTTGATGAGCTGTTTGTAGACGGGTGTCTGCGATTTCAGGTCTATTTTTATGGTATATGCCATATCCGGATTATAAAAAATAACTGTTTTTTTTGTTTTTCACGACAAATGGAGTATATTTGCACCACACTACAACACACATAAATCAAAACTGATGACGCCTATGTTGGGTTGAGTGTGCTATACTTTGGTACAAAAGTAATAAAAATAACCTGAATTGTAACTCAAAAACTACGACAAATGAGCAAACTTATCAGCATGACCGCAGCAATGACCTGTCTGGCGATCACCGCATCTGCCGGAAACGACACTCCGCATTGGTCCCTCACGTGGAAAAAAATGCAGACGACCGGCCCCGAACTGGAACTGATCGGTACATTGCCGACACGCACGACGCACGAATTGGGGGCTTCCGACTGGTCGGTCGGTTGCGAGACGCTCGACCGGGACTACGCCGATTTCGACAGCTACAAACCTTATCTGAGCGAATTGGGAGTAACTTCGGCACGTATTCAGAGCGGCTGGGCCCGCTGCGAAAAGCAGAAAGGGCGCTACGACTTCGCGTGGATCGACCATATCGTCGACGGAATGCTGGAAGAGGGGGTGCAGCCCTGGATCAACCTCGGATACGGCAATCCCCTGTACGGCGCTGAAAAAGGTCTCGGGTCGAAAATTTTTACCGACGAACCGACCATGAAAGCCTGGCTGAAATTCGTCGAGACGATCGTCGCCCGTTACCGGGACAAGGTACACGAATGGGAAATCTGGAACGAGCCCAATCTCGGCGAGAACCGCACGAACTACGATGCCTATGCCTCGCTGTTGTCGCATACCGTTGAAACGATCCGCCGAGTGCAGCCCGACGCCGTCATCATCGGCATGGGGCTTTCCCGTATGCCGTTAGGCTATACCGAACACGTGCTTGACCTGCTTCGCGAGCGAGGGCAGCTCGGCATGATCGATTATGTGAGTTTCCATCCTTACCACGAAAATCCCGACGACGCTACTCCCGGCATCGAAGCATTGGCCCGTTTGGTGAAATCCTACGATCCCGACATCCGGCTCTTCCAGGGAGAATCGGGATGTCCCGCGACGCTCGAATGGGCACATGCCCTGCGTTACTACGAATGGAACGAATACAGCCAGGCCAAATGGGTCGCACGCCGCATGGCCAACGACTGGATGATGGGCATCCGCTCGTCGATCTTCACCTTCGTCGACCTGCAATATCCCAACATGCAGCAGTCGTTCGGGCTGTTGCGGACAAATCTTTTCAAGGAGGTGGTTTACAAACGGCCGTCGTTCCATGCCGTGCAGCATATGGTCAATCTCTTCCGCCCCGAACTCCGTTCCGCCGGACGCCTGAACCACGAGAGCAACACGCCGCGACGACTCACGGTCGCAGGCATCGAACGCCAGAAGGACGGAACGCTCGTCGGCGCCGTCGTCTGGCAGAACGACCGTATTCCTTCGGACAACCTGGCTTTCGAGCCGATCGAACTTTGGATCGAAGGACTCTCGCTGAAAGATCCCGTACTAATCGAGATGATCACGGGCCGGATCTACGCTCTGCCGAAATATCACGGGCATTCCGGCGACGGGCGCATGAAATTCACGGGACTTCCCGTATGGGATTCTCCCGTAGTGATTCTCGAACGGAGCGCCCTGCCCGAAGGGACGCAAACACGCGAACGCCAGATTTCCGGATCGACCCGGGACATGCATTTCTGACGACTATTTCCCGAACCGAGACAAAAGCGTTTCAAGTTTATGACAGGATACGACAAAGTCCGTAAAGGATACAAATGGGAGGTGCTGGCCCTGCTGTGGGTCGCCTACCTGCTCAATCAGGCAGACAGACAGGTATTCAACGTGGTGCTTCCGCTCATCCGCGAGGACTTGGGGCTGAGCGATGTGGCCGTCGGTACGATCGCCACGGTTTTCAACCTGTTCTATGCCGTGCTGGTCCCGATCGGAGGATTTATCGGCGACCGTTTCAGCCGCAAGTGGATCGTGACGGCGAGCGTCCTCTTCTGGAGCATCGCCACCATGTTCACGGGACTCTGCAACGGATTCCTGATGCTGGTCGTGATGCGCAGCATCGCAACGGGCGGCGGCGAAGCCTTCTTCGGGCCTGCGAACTACTCGCTCATCGCCGATTACCACGACCGGACGCGAGCCTTCGCCATGTCGATCCACCAGACGGCTTATTATGTCGGGATCATCCTCAGCGGGTATGCCGCCGGCGTCGTCGGCGAACTCTGGGGCTGGCGCAACGCCTTCTACATCTTCGGCGCCATCGGGGTTCTCCACGGCATAATCATGGCCGGACACTTGCGCGACCGCAAACATCCTGCGACCGAGCCGACAGAAAGAGGGGGGGGGAACGAGCAGAAACCCCGTTTCGCCGAAGGATTCCGCATCGTTTTCACGACTCCGACGGCACTCATTCTGACGCTCAGTTTCTCCGGACTGATCTTCGTGCTGACGGGGTATCTGACCTGGATGCCCACCTATCTCTACGAACGTTTCGACATGGATCTGGCCGCCGCCGGTTTCCACTCGATGTTCTACACGCATCTGTTCGCCTTCGTCGGAATCCTGATCGCCGGACGCATCTCCGACCGGATCGCCGCGAAACACCCTGCGAGCCGAATGGCCATGCAGGGCATCGGCCTGCTGGCCGCCGTGCCGTTCATCGTGATGATGGGACACTCTTCGACGCTGTGGATCATCTATCTCGGCTTCGCAGGATTCGGCTTCGCCCGGGCATTCTTCGACGCCAACACCTACACGGTTCTTTACGACGTCGTTCCCGAACGCTACCACTCCTCGGCGTCCGGCGTAATGATCATGACCGGATTCGCCATAGGAGCGCTGGCACCCGTCATACTGGGTGCCGTGAAAGAGGCGGCCGGACTCTCTTCCGGCATTACGATGCTGGCCGGCGTATGGCTCGTATGCGGCGTGCTGATGCTTGCGGGCAGCAAACGGTTCTACATGAAAAACTATAATCGCATAAACAATGTATAGCAAACAGAAAAACAGAAAGGCGAAAGCAGGGCTGTTCCTGATCGCATCGCCCCGATTCAAGAATCTGGGGGAAGGGCTGCCGCACGGCACCTACGGAGAACGCAAAGCCATGCAGGTCGAGGAAATTCTCGGGACACTCGACTTTCTCGACGTCATCTTCCCGGGGATCGTCTACGAACGGGAGGATGCAGTCCGTGCCATGGAACGATTCTATCTGGAAAAGGCGGACTTCATCATCGCCGAGTTCCTCTCCTGGTCGGAAGATTTCGCATGGATACGTTTCCTGCGCGACATGCCCGAGGTGCCGATGATCTTCGTCAACGTAGCCAAGGAGCGAATGGCCTTCCGCGACACGCTCGACGAGGACGACTTCATCGAGTACCTCTGCTCCGGAACGCTTGTCGGATCGCTCGAAGGGTCGGGATCGCTTCCTCGTGTCGGCAGAAAACACGTCCGCATCGTCATGGGATCGCGGGAGGAGGTGACCGGACGCATCCGGACATTCGCCGCAGCCGCCCGCGTACGCAGCCTGCTGCGGCAATCGAATCTCGGACTGCTGGCCAATTACAACGAGGCGATGTGGTCCACCTATTTCGATCCCTACGCGCTCTTCACGAAAATCGGTCCGGAGATCCATTTCCTCCCCTATTCGACCTACGGCGAGGTCATCGACGGCGTGAACGACACCGTACTGAACGCATATTGCGACGAGTTGACGGCCCGATACCGGATGATGGACGACGTCGATCCCGAAAAATTCCGGGCTTCGGTTCGCGCCTCGATCGGACTGGCGGAGATGGCTCGCATGTCCGATTCCGACATTTTGGTCTTCAATGACATCGACCAGGCGATGTTCCGGCTGGTGGGACTGCGCGCCGGTTTTTATCACCCTTGGTTCAACGAGAACATCTCGGTACTCGTCCCCGAAGCCGACACAGGAGCCGGACTGATCTGCTATATCCTGAAACTGCTCTCGGGACGTCACGTAAACTTTCTCGAACCTTTCCACATCGAATCCGAATTCGGAACCTTCGCCGGTGGTCACGCCGGCCCCAACGACCACAACGACTCCTCATGGCAGGGGAATGTGGTCATCGCACGCGACGTGCGCTTCGCCAAAACCGACTACCGCTACGCCGGAGCTCCGTTCGCATGGTATCGTATCTCTCCGGGGCGGAAAACACTCGCCCAGCTCGTCGAAGAGAACGGACGCTACAAACTCATTTGCGGAATGGCCGAGTCGCTTCCGGGCGACCATATTCTGACTACCTATTCGCACAGCATTTTCCGGCCCGACGTTCCCGTCGGACGCTTCTTCGAACAGATTCTTCGCGTGGGCAGCACACAGCACTTCGGGGTCGTCGACGGAGACTACCGCCGAGAGTTGAAGGAGGTCGCCGCCCTGATGGACTTCGACTACTGCCCTATCGAATAAAAACATTCATCCCATAAAATTTACATACCATGAGTTTCATGTACAATCCGTACCCTTACGACGATCCGCGTGCGATCAATAAGCCGGTACTCGCCCCCCAGACCATCGAATCCGTCACAGCCGGAACTCCGCAGGCGGCAGCCAGACTCGCCCGGGAATTCGCAGAGACATTGAAAGCGACGCCCCAACGCAACCTGATCGTCGCATTCGACGGATACACCACGGCCGACTGGACCCGAACGATCAACCTGCTCTCGCAGCAACTCGGACTCCTCGGCATCGGATTCGAAGCGATGGATTTCGCACGGGTCTACAAAACCGAGGAACAGATCCACGAAATGGTCGACCCCTATCTGGAATGGGATCGCACGAAAGACCCGACGCTACTCTACGGCCGGATCTTCCGAGGCGGATACGAAGCGATGTTCGACCCTGCGAAAATCGAAGGGTTCGCACGACGGCTGTCCGAATTACAGGCATCCGCGGACCACGGCAAGGTGATCGCCGTCTACGGATACGGATGTCTCGTCGAAAGGCTGCGGCCGCTCTACGACAGAAAATGTTACTTCGATGTCACTCCCAAAGAATCGATCCTGCGTATCCGCCGCGGCGAATACGCCAACCTGGGCGACCGTACGGCCCGGCCTGCCAACCTCGTTATCCGGCGTTGTTACTACGTGGATTTCGAAATGGCCGTACACCTGCGCGGCGAACTCTTGCAGCAGAGCGTACTCGACTACTATGTCGCTTCCGACCATCACGACCGGATACATCTGCTGCCGCGGAATGCCATGGAACAGATGCTCGGCGCCCTGGCCGCCTATCCGTTCCGCTGCAAGCCCGTCTATTTGGAAGGGGTCTGGGGCGGCACCTATGTCAAGAAACTCCGCAACCTGCCCGACGCCATGCGCAACTGCGCGTGGGTCTTCGACCTGATCCCGATGGAGGTCAGCATCGTCGTCGAGGCCGGTGCCGAGCGGGTCGAGTTCCCGTTCTTTACTTTCGTACAGCGCGAAGGCGAGGCCATCATGGGCGATGCCTGCGTAAAGAAATTCCACGGTTATTTTCCGATCCGCTTCAACTACGACGACTCCTACCACAGCAACGGCAACATGTCGATCCAGGTACATTCGGGAACCCGTTACAACCAAGAAAATTACGACGAGCTGGGACGTCAGGACGAAAGCTATTACGTGGTCGTGGCCGGACACAACGCCCGCACGTTCGTCGGATTCCGCGACGACGCCGACACCGAGCAGTTCATCCGGGACATCAAACGCGCCGACACGGAGTACAAGCCCGTCGATTATCTGAAATACGTCAACTACGAGGTTTCGAAACCCGGATTGCAGGTCATGCTTCCGGCCGGAACCATCCACTCTTCCGGCCGCAACCAGGTGGTGCTGGAAATCGGCAGCCTGACGATCGGTTCCTACACCTACAAACTCTACGATTACTTGCGCGCCGACCTCGACGGCAAGCCCCGGCCGATCCACACCTGGCACGGCGAACGCAACCTTGCATTCGAACGCAAGGCGTCGTGGGTACATGACCATATCGTACAACAGCCTCGCATCGTCCGCCAAGGCGAAACATGGGCGGAATATATCGTCGGAGAGAGCGACATGCTCTACTTCTCGCTGCGACGCCTCGAATTCGAGACAAGCGTCGAGGACAACACGAACGGCTGGTTCCACGTGTTGACGCTCGTCGACGGCGAACGCATCCGAATCCGCTCGATCGAACATCCCGAACGCTATTTCGACGCCGAATTCATGGACATGGTGGTCGTCCCCGCGGACATGGGGTGCTACGTCATCGAGAATCTCCGCACGGAGCCGATCTGCGTGCACAAAACCATGCTCAAAGATGGATTCGACGCCGAATAACGGGAAATTGCTTTTCGATGTCGGAGGGACGTTTCTCAAAGCCGTCATCGCCGACGGAAACGGACGGTTCGTTCCGGACACGGAATACTCCGTACCGATGCCGTCGGACGGTCCGCGCGAAGAGATCGAACAAGCCCTGATCGCCGCCGTGGAGCGAAGCATGCGCTCCGCGGCGGACCGAGGCCTGCGGATCGGATGCACGGGAATCGCCTTCCCCGGCCCGTTCGACTTCGGACTCGGCATTCCGCTGATGACGCACAAATTCCGGAACATATACGGCATATCGCTGCTCGACCTGCTCCGCACACGTACGGATGTGGGACCGACGATGCCCGTTCTGTTCATGCACGACGTGAACGCCGCGATGCTGGGCGAAATGCGCTGCGGAAACGCCCGGGGCTTCGCCAACGCAGCGCTCATCGCCCTCGGAACGGGACTCGGGTTCGCCTGCTGTCTCGACGGCAAGGTGCAATACGCTCCGACCGGTTCCCCTCGGATCACCGTCTACAAGAAACCGTTCCGCGACGGAATCCTCGAAGATTATGTCGCCAAACGCGGATTCCTACGACTCTACGGCGAGATAACGGGACAGGATACCGGGCCGTCGCTTACGGTGGCCGACTTGGGCCGCATGGCCGGAGAGGGGAATCCGGCCGCCAGGGAGACCTTTGCGACCATAGGCCGTATGCTGGGCGAGGCTCTCCGCGAACTGATCCGCAAGGAACGGATCGAGTGTCTGTTGCTGGGCGGTCAAATTTCCCGTTCGTACGTTTATCTCGAACCTGGCTTGCGCAAAGGCTTGTATGGGACGGCGTGTCTGCGGAGCATTGCTCCGGCGGCACACATCGGACATGCGGCTTTCTACGGACTTCTCGCACGACTCGACAACCTGCGACCGGAGACGTGATGCGGCGGGGGACACCGATCGCGGATCGTCTTTTCCTCCGATTCGACATATTACCTATCATACCCGTACAACCGACTGCGGCATCGGGAAAAACCAACCTACAAAACCAATGAAAAACAACTCTTTCACCTCGATAATCCATCGTTTGTTCGCTGTATCGGCGGCATTGATCCTGCTAATGGCCCAGAGCACCGGCTGCTCGAAGGAGGATCCCGAAGAGCTCGGCATCCTCGATATCTCGGATGTCGTGCTGCTCGATCAGATCTACACATCGATCGGCAGCGAAGTCTCCATCTCCGGCAGAGGATTCGAATCCGGCGACGTCGTGGTACTGCGCCCCGTCCTCACAGGTTCGGCGGAATATACCGCTCCGGCCGTGCTCGTCACCTCGACGGAGATCGTTTTCGTCGTTCCCGACGGTCTGACCAGCGGCGAATACAAAGTCTATGTGTCGCGCAACGGCCAGAACCTGCTGCTCGGACGCACGACCTTCAATCTGCTTTCGGACATTCCGGACAAAGCGGGCATGAATATCAAAGGCATCGTCACCTGCAACGGCGAACCGGTGGCCGGAGTGGTCGTATCGGACGGTTCGGAGGTGACAAGAACGGATGCCGAAGGGATCTATTACCTCGCATCGGACAAAAAGAACGGATATGTCTTCATCTCGGTGCCGAGCGGTTACGAAGTGGATCATTCGGGTACGACGCCACGCTTCTTCGGCTACCTAAACCAGTCGGCTTCGACGGTCGAGCAACGGGATTTCGCACTTGCGAAATGCGACAACAGTCATCATCGCGTAGTCGTCTTCACGGACGTGCACCTGGCCCGGCGCGTTTCGGACCGTAGCCAGTTTCAAAGCGGATTCCTGCGTGAAATGACCGACTATCTGAAAAGCTGCCGCGCAGACAACATTCCGGTATACGGGATCGCCCTGGGCGATCTGGCCTGGGATCAATACTGGTACGAAAACGATTACGACCTGAACGATTATCAAAACGACCTGAAATCGCTCGACTTCCCCGTATTCAGCGCACCGGGCAATCACGACAACGATCCCACGGTCGCCAACGACGATTTCGCGGCCGCAGGCCCCTTCCGGCAGATCATCGGGCCAACGGATTTTTCGTTCAACATCGGAAACGTACACTACATTCTGCTGGACAACGTCGTTTATGAAAATCCGAACGGAATCGACGGCACGCATAGTTATTCGGTCCGTCTAACGGATGAAAAACTCGAATGGCTGAGGAAAGACCTCGCGACAGTGGACAAGCAGACTCCGGTCTTCGTCGGGATGCACGTCCCGCTGCACAAGACTCCTACCCTCGACGACACCGGCCGCACGACTACAAGCTATAATATGGAGGATGCCGAACGTTTCGTGGAGTGTCTGGAAGGCTACGACGTGAACATTCTCACGGGACACACCCACTACAATTTCAACATCACGAAATCGGAACGCCTGCGCGAACACAATATCGCCGCCGTATGCGCTACCTGGTGGTGGACGGGGCACACCGATTACGCCGGCAATCATATCTGCCGCGACGGGTCGCCCGGAGGATACAAGATCTTCGAAGCGACCGGCAGCGACGTACGCTGGTACTACAAAAGCATCGGCAAGGACGCCGGATACCAATTCCGCACCTACGACCTGAACGAGTGTCTGCTCGAGAAATCGGACTTCTGTCCGTCGGCCAGCGACTCCGACTTCGCAAAATACGCTTTCGGGTATGATCGGGCGAACGACAATAACGAAGTGCTCATCAACGTCTTCGACTGGGCGGACGACTGGAAGATCGAAGTGACGGATCTTTCGGACGATTCGTCTCTCGCGGTGCAGCGCGTCCGTACGCACGATCCTTTGCATGTCATCTCCTACAATATGCGGAAACTCGACAAGAAGAGCGCAATGACTTTCCCGACCTCGTATTCGGCCCATATGTTCAAGGTAAAGGCCCGTACGGCCTCTTCGTCGCTGCGCATCGTCGTAACCGACGGTTTCAAAAATCATTACGAACAGATCATGGAGCGCCCGAAAGCTCTCTCCTTCGCCATGGAATGAAATCGTTCCGCCCGTCGCGGCAAACGGGGTTCCCGGAAATCGGGAACTCCCGTTTTTATTTTCCGTGATCGTGTCTATCCGGATGTCGAGGGCGTCATGGCCCGTATGCGAAAAACGACGACGGAGCTGTCAATCTATTATCAGCCCTATATATTCGATCGGAATGAACAGGCATGTGCCGTATTGCGTGCGCATCCGTATAGACGAAGAGGCCCGGAACTGATGTTCCGGGCCTCCTGTTTTCGTCGTTCGGGAACGGATCAATATCCGGTATTGTTTTCGATATTGGGCATGACCTCAGTAGTTTTGTTCGGGATCGGCCACAAGTACATTTTGGGGGCGATGAACTGCCTCTGCGAGAGTTTGTTGGCCTGCGACTCGAAAAATGAGGGCTCCCCTTTGACGGTTCGGCTGAAATCGGGGCATCCGCTTTCGTCGATCTCGGGAACAGCACCGTGGAACCAATATTGCATATAGGCGTCCTGGCGCGCCTTGTTCTTTGCCGGAAGGCCATAATTGGGATAGTTCATTACCTTTTCGGCAATACGCCAGCGATAGAGGTCCAGGTAACGTAACTGCTCGAAAGCGAGCTCCATACGACGTTCCGTACGAATGATCGTGCGCAGCTTGGTCTGCTCCCGTTCGGCGACGGCCGGATATTGCCCCGTCGCAGAAACTTCGACGCCGTAAGCACGGGCGCGCACACGGTTGATCGCTTCGAGCACCGAATCGTCGATTTCGTTGAGTTCCATTTTGGCCTCCGCATACATCAGCAATACGTCGGCATAACGCAATATCCGTTTGTCGGGCTCCGTCTCATAGGGCGAAAGCCAGCTTTCGTCGATTCCTTTTTTCAGGGCCAACCCGTTGTAGGAGGCGTATTGGTTCGAATTCCCCGATATCAGATACGTGCGCGAGTCGTTGTTGGTCACCATCTTGCCCTCTTTGCTGCTGTATATTTCCGCTACGTCCAGCCGGGGATTGAATTCATATCCCAAATGCTGGGTTCCGAATTCGACGATCGTGTAACTGCACCGCGGATCGCGATTCTTAAAAGGCTCGCTCGGGTCATAAAGCGGCGATTCGTCGATCGGCAGACCGTCCGTGCAGAGAAACGAACACAGAAGATCCCAGGACGGAAGCTCGCCCAATGCGTTGGTGCCCACAGGAGTGCGCGTCAGTTTCACGGTCACGGACTGCCCGTTGAGGTACTGTCTCAACGACCCGTTGGAATAGGCTTTCGAACGCGGGATCACGAAAATGCCTTCGGGCGAATTTTTCGTCGATTGCAGGAAGAGTTCCGGAAAGCTGTCGTGAAGTTTGTACACGTTCAGATCCATGCAATTCTTGGCTGCTTCCGCTGCGATCCCGAAGAGCCGTTCGGCTTCCGAGGGATTTCCCAGTCCATAGGTGTCCCACTTCCGAATGGACGCGAAATGGAGCGCCGTGCGGGCTTTCATGCCGTAGGCGGCTCCTTTCGTGGCCCGCTGCACCTCCGAAGCGGAGTACTCCCTGGGCAGCATTTCCACGACGTCATCGAACTCTTCGAGCACGTCCTCCAGCACCGACCAACGGTCGGTACGTTCGAGCAGATAGGCCGCATTTCTCCCCTCCTCGGATTCGATGTCGATGTTTTCGTCCACGACCACCACGTCGCCGAAGTGCATCAGCAGACGGGCATAGAAACAGGCCCGGTAGAAACGTGCGTTCCCCAGAATACGATTTCGGAGTTCCGGGTCCATCTGCGCCTCGACCTTGTGCAATTCCGTGATGATCTTGTTGCATCGGTTGATCGCCGTATATGTGTTGTCCCACATGGCCGTCGCCACGGGATTGGTGCTGTTGAGCGATCCGTTGGTGAAGCTCAGCAGCTTGTCGCGGTTGGTGAAGTCGTCGGTGATGGCATCCAATGCACATTGGTTGGAGCCGGTCCACTCCAAACGTTCCTGAGGCCAGAACATATGGAGCAAGAGTACATTGAGGTTCATTTCGAATTGTTCGGGTGTCTGAAACCAGTTTCCTGTCGCGGCTTCATCCTTCGGATTGAGATCCAGATCGCTGCATGCCAGGAGAGCCGCGCTGCAAATCGCAGCTATCATATACCTTAAACGTCTCATATTTTAGGGAATTTATGTAGATTTAAAATGTAATCTGCGCGGAAAACAACACCGATTTAGTGATCGGATAGGCCGAAACGCCTCCCTCGGGGTCCCATCCTTTCGGAAAATCGCTGCACGTGAAAAAGTCGGTGAGCGTTACCGAAAAACGAAGGTTGCGAACCCAGACCTTATTCATCCACCGTTCCGGCAGAGAGTAGCCGAGCGTAAGGTTCTTCACCCGAAAATAGGAGCCGTCGAACATCCAGAAGTCGGAAATGGCATAATTGTTTCCCTCGCTCTGATACGAATAACGCGGGTAGCGGGCATGACGGTTTTCCTCGATCGTATTTTTCCTGCTCCACGAATTCGCGCCGGCGATCAGCGTCGGGACATTGTACCATTGGGCCCGCAGCGGTTGTACCATGCTCTCCGAGAGGTAGGAGTTGCGTTTGCCGACACCCTGGAAATCCATACTGAAATCCAACCCCTTCCATGCGAGCGAGATGTTGCCTCCGTAATTGAAGTGCGGTAGCGAAGACCCCAATACGACCCTGTCGTAGGCAGCGTTGATCACATTCGGGGAGTCGGCTCCGTCCGCTATATTCTTATAACGTATGTCTCCTACGGTTACCGCGCTGTTGGTTCGGGGCGAGTCGTTTACTTCCGCTTCGGTCTGGTAGATGCCGTCGCTCACATATCCGTACCACGACTGGTACTCGACGCCTTCCCTGATGATCTTTCCGCCCGAGATGATCTCCTTGTTGCCGATATACCCCATTTTCGAAACGTCGTCCGACAAGTTGAAGGATACGGAATACGTCAGGTCTCCGATTCTGTCGCGCCATCCCAGCGTGATTTCCCAGCCGCGGGTATTCATCGTTCCGACGTTGTCGTAGGGATCGCTCAGACCGATGATCGGTGCGATAGGTACGGTCAGCAGCATATCGTCCGTACGTTTGTAGTAATAGTCGGCCGTCAGCGAGAGCCGATTTTTCAGAAATGTCAGGTCGACGCCCACATCGTAGGTAGTGGTCGTTTCCCAGGTGAGGTCTCTGACGACCGCCGCTGTCTGGGAATAACCCGGGAGCGAGGTTACGGTATTGCCGATATAGCCGACCGAATATGCCGGAGTGAGCGTCGTCTGGTAGGGATAATAGCCGTTGATCCGTTCGTTGCCGAGTTCGCCGTAAGAGACACGGAGTTTGCCGAAATCGAACCAGTCTTTCGTTCCGGATATGAAGTTTTCCGAGGTAAAGACCCATCCGGCGGAAGCAGACAGGAACGTACCCCAGCGGGAATCCGGAGCAAAACGCGAAGAACCGTCCCTGCGGATATTGCCCTGAATGTAATACTTATTGCGATAATTGTACATCACGCGCCCGAAATACGAACGACGGGCCAATTCGAAGACGTTCTCGCTTTTGGCCACTACGTCGGAAGTGCCTCCGGCCGAGAGATAGGGGATCAGCGAATGCGGAAATTTACTTTTCGAGGCAAGCAGCCCCTCCTGTTCGTATTTGTAATTTTCGTAACCGATCATGGCGCTGAAATTATGGTCTTCTCCGAACGTCTTTTGATAATTGGCATAAAACTGCGTCGTATGACTAAATGTATCGCTGCGCGTCTCTTTGAGTTCGGTCGTCGTCGCTTCGGTGATGTATTTCGTGCTTACGGTCGAGGAATCGCCGGCGCGGAAATAAGGCACCTGCTTCTGGAAGTCCTTTTCCTTCGTATACGAGAAGTTCGGGGCGAACACTCCCGTGACGGAGAAACCCTTGAAAGGTGTCAGGTCGAGCTGGAACTTTCCCGTCATCTTGTAACCGTGCACGTCGATCGTACCGCCGTCCATCAGGGCTGCATATTTATTGCTGCCCTCTTTCCCTTCCGCATAGCGCCCGTCGCTCAATGTCGCAGCGTAAATGGCCGGAATATAGCGCATCTGGGCCGACGGCGAAGTATGGGGGTTCACCTTGTCCGTTTTGCGTAGGGAAATGTCGGCCGACGCCTTCATCCATTTGAAAAGTTCGAAATCGTTATTCAGCCGCAGCGTATAACGCTTCCAGGAAAGATTTTTCGTAAAAAGACCGTCCACGTCGTCGTACCCGAAATTCAGCGACGTGCTCCGTTTGGCGCTCCCCGAACGGAAGGAAACGTTATGCGACTGTCGCACGGCGTAATCTTTCAACAGCAACGAAAGCCAATCCGTATTCGGATATTTGTCGGGGTCCTCACGGTTGAGATTCCAATAGTTGTCCACTACGTCCTTCGTATAGGTCTGATACCATCCACCCCCGGGGAAATCGTTGTAGTTTAATTCGTTGACCGCTTTCATGTAGTCGACGGCATTCATGTAGTCGGGCATCGACGTCGGAAAATCGAGTCCGAGCGTATAGTTGTAGGTAACGCTCGTTCCGCTATTCCCCCCGCGTTTGGTTGTTACCAGAATGACGCCCGCCGCGGCCTGCGACCCGTAGATCGAAGCGGACGCAGCATCTTTCAATACCGTTATGTTGGCTACATCCGTCAGATTGAGATCGGAAAGATTGCCCGGAACCCCGTCGATCAAGACATAGGGATCCGAAGCGCCTTCGGTCATCGAAGTGATGCCGCGGATGCGAATGGTCGCCGATTGGCCGGGTGCAGAATTGGTGCGTGTCACCGTCACGCCGGGCATCGCTCCTTGAAGCGCCATCGAAACGGTCTGCGTCTGTCTGTTGAGGATCGCTCCGCCGTCGATGCTGCTGAGCGATCCGGTCAGGTCTTTCTTCTGGACGGAGCCATAGCCGATAACCACTACCTCGTCGAGCAGGTTATTGTCCTCCTCGAGCACTACCGAAATCGCGGCGTTGCTCTCCGTGAGCGGAATTCTCTTCGTTTTGTATCCGATGCAGCTGACCGAAAGCGCGGAACCTTGGGACGGTTTCTGCTTCAAGTCGAGTGTGAAAGTACCCGTCACGTCCGATGTCGTGCCGAACTGGGTTCCTTCGAGAACGATCGTTGCACCTACTACGGGGGCATCGGTCGTCGTCCGGACTGCACCTTGAATCGTGTAAGCAGGCGAGGATTGGGCCGCAGCGAGGAACGGTATCAAACCGACCGTTGCTAAAAGCATATTTATTGGTATTGCTACCAGTAAATTACTTTTTTCGCGAATGTAACATACGATTTTTTTCATGTTGTTAAAATTAATAGTATATTTGCTGTACCACACAACACCAAACCTTGCTTGAATAATATAAGTGTTGTTAGGTGTGGTACAAATATAGCTTAATTTTGCGAACTGACAAAAAAGAAGGAAATTTTAACGACTTTTTTAACGTGTTTTTTTGTCTGAAACGACTGTTTTCAGACCTGATTCCGGTTTTAAAACCAACTTAAAATGCAGAACCATGAAAAAGAGCCTTTTTAATTTTGCAGCGACGATGCTCATGTCCGCAGGAGCCGTCGTATTCAATGCCTGCTCCGACGACAATACGGACAGCGACGGAGGAGTCGGAACCTTGGAAGTTACGCCGGCTTCTCTCGAAACGATCGCCGACTACGGCGGTAGTTTCTCGTTCGATGTTCGGAGCAACTCCTATTGGCATGTCTCCGTGGAGGATGCCGACGAACTGCCGTTGGATTGGGCGTCTGCCGATATCGTTTCCGGCATGGGAAATGCGTCGGTCAATCTTTCGGTAGAAACCAACGACGGGCAGACGGTTCGGACGGGACGCATCGTTTTCGAACTCGATGATATGAGCAGCCGTACGGAAATCCCTTTTTCGCAGCAGGGAAATGACGCGGGCGGAACGGAAACGGTCTATGCCATCACGCCGATTTCCGATTTCTTCCTGTGCGATCCGCAATCTGCCGACGGTGGAGAATATCGAGTTTACACTTGTACGTTTGACGCCGACACGGAAACCGTCACGTTCTCTCAGACCGGCAATACCGTTTGGCGCATAGGAGGAACGGACGACAAGACTTCGCGTGTATTCGGCAAATCGCAAATTTATAACGGCCGTTTTGCCACGACCGGCTGGGGCGGTGAAGATTGGGAGAAATCCGCATTGATCGTCAAGATGAAAGCCACGTCCGATCTGAAAGGACGATTGCGTTTCGGATTCGGATTCGTTTCCGCAGACGCCGTTCCGAAAAACTGGGAATGCACTTGGAGTGCGGACGGAAAGAGCTGGAACAAGGGCATGGAGGTAGCGGCGACGCCGTATACGGATTTTTCCCCGACGTTTGAACTCAAAAGTACGTCGCCCTATAAAATGGCGCGTTTCAGCATTTCCGAAGGACAAACGATAAAAAAAGGCAATTTCCTATATATATATAAAAATCGCGCCGACGGACAATACGCCTATCAAAGGATCGGAAGTACTGTCGACCGGTACCGTCACGCTGAATCACGGGTTCTATCTGACGACGCACGAAAAGAAGGCTTACAATACCCGTCCCATGCCCGACGACGACAATATCGTTCTGGCGCACGGTTTCGACGAAGCGTTCAATGGCCATGATTACTTCATTCCCGCACGTTATTTCCTTTCGAATTATAACAACCTTTACAACGAGGTTATGCCGGACGGCTGGTCGGCGAGCGATACCGGCGTCCGCGAATGTCCCGGCTACGTCATGTTCGGAGCCAATCAGGACAAAGGAAGCGGGTGGCTCATGACTCCCCCGCTCGCGAAACTCGGCGATACGCCTTCCGAAATCACCGTTACGTTCGATCTGGCTTTCTATGCGTCGGCGGCTTATAAGAATGAGACCAAGTCGATGTCGGTCTCCGTCGAGGGGCCGGGAACGGTCGGAGCACAGCCCGATTACAGCGATCTTCCGAGCATCAATGGGGCGACGATCGCCGAAATGGAGGCTACGGATAAGGCCTATTTCAAGTGGTACGAAGGTTATCAGGTGAAAATATCCGGAGCGACGAAAGATACGCGGATCAAATTCGCAACCGCCAACGGCCGTCATTTCCTGGACAACATTGTCGTGACGAAAGACTGACGGAATTGAGGAACGGGATTCCTGCGAATTCCGGAGATTTCGGTCGAAAACGCAGATAAACAGAATCGGAGGGGTCGGGAACTTTTCGTTCCCGACCTCTGTTTTTTCGCCTCTTTTACCGGTACACGCGAATGATTTTATCCCATCCAGAACGATCCGCTGCCATTCAGCCTTACGGAGGAAACGGTCCCTGTTACCCCAGCCGCGACCGCCGTCGGGATAGATCATGTATGGAAACTTTTACCCGATTTCCTTCAACATATCGAAACGGTTCAGATTTACATAATGCACGGTCATGATCTCAGCCTCCCTTGAAAATATCCGGCGACATTCCCAAAAGCGAAGCGGAACGGAATCGCACCTTCTTACGAATTCAGTTACAGCTCTTTCAGGCGCAAGTTCGGTCTTCGCAGCAGAATTTCCCCCCCCCTTTCCGGTCTCCGGTGCCGAACGTCATCGAGAAACAGAGGTCGAATGGATAAACGACCTTCTTATGAACGTCTGAATACTATCCGATCCTATCACAGAAAATCGCGGCAGTCAAATGACTGCCGCGATCGAACGATCGGGAACCGCCGCAACGGTTTCCGGCACACGGACGCCCGCCGATGCGGGCCGCCCGCATCTCCCGATTAATACCGTCTGCGGTTGTAACCGCCGCCGTAGCCGCCGTTACCGCCGCGATTGCCGCCGCCGTAACCGCCCGACGAACGCTCCGTCTTCGGACGGGCTACGTTCACCGTAAGCACCTTGCCTTCGAACTCGCTGCCGTTGATCCGGTCGATGGCTTTCTGCCCCTCGCCGTCATCGGGCATCTCGACGAACCCGAATCCGCGGGAACGCCCCGTCTCCCGATCGGTAATCACATTTGCCGACGATACTTCGCCGAACTGTGCAAATAAATTCTGTAAGCTTTCGCTGCTTGTACCCCAGCTGAGGTTCGAAACATAAATGTTCATCTGAATCTGTAAATTAAAAATTGTTATTTGTCGCTGATCGCTACGCGCACCGCGTTCATCCCGCGCGTGCCGCGTTCGAGTTCGAATGTCACCCGATTGCCCTCGGCAATCGCTGCGGGAGCCTGCGTGATATGGAAAAAGTACTTTTCGCCGTTGTCCGAGTTCCGGATGAAGCCGTACCCCTTGGCTGCGTCGAAATACTCCACGCGGCCCTCGAAAGGGACGATCTCCTCCGGTTCCGACCTGCGGGGTACCGAGACCTCGATCTGCGATGCGTCGATCTCCTCGCGTTCCCCGACTTCGGGCGGTGTCGTGTGAAGAACGCCGTTTTCATCCACATAAGCCAGCATCTCCTCGAAATTGCGGCTGCCGCTGCTCTGGCGTTCTTCCCTTTTCCGTTGTTTGTCCAGCCGCTTGGTCTGTTTGATCTTTTCTCTTTCTCTCTTTCCCGATGTAATCCGTTTTGCCATTTATCAATTCATTTTTTCTGAGGGTTCCGATACTGTGCGCAATACGCCGCAACAGCGTACACTGCGCCCGCCGCAGGCATATTGCTCCAAACAAAGGAGCCGATAATGACGTCGATTTTGAGAATAGAAAGATCCGCGTATACGACCGGATCGAACTCTTACAAAGAAAGATTCAGAATAAAACTCGATTGTTTCCCGACAAAGATAGGTATTTTATTCCGTATTTCCTATTTTCTTGAAAATCTTATGACATCCGACCTCTTTTTTCTTTCCGCGGCGACCGGAAAAGGAAGCCGCGGAGACGGCGATTCCGGAAAAAAGCGTATTTTCGCTCCCGAAATCATACACCGCAAAAACATCCGACAACGATGATACGCCAGATCGAATTCACCCTCCGCCCCCGCAGCAGGGGCTTCCACCCGATCACCGACGAGATCGAAGCGAACCTTCCGCCGCTGCCCGCCGCGGGATTGCTGCACCTCTTCATCAAGCACACCTCGGCCGGTCTGACCCTCAACGAGAACGCCGATCCCGACATGCGCACCGATCTGGAAGCGATCTTCGACCGCCTCGTCCGCGAACGCGAAGCCTACTACATCCACACCTACGAGGGCTACGACGACATGCCCGCCCATGCGAAATCGACGCTCGTGGGGACGGCTCTCACGCTTCCCGTCAGCCGCGGGCGCATCAACCTGGGCACGTGGCAGGGGATCTACCTGTGCGAATTCCGCAATCGGGCCGCAGGCCGGCGCATCGTCGCCACGGTCGTCGGGTAAGCGTCCGCAGGAACCCGCAGCACCGACCGGCGTCACTCCATCGCCACGACGACCTTTCCGCGAACCCCGCCGCCTTCCAGCCGTTCGTGAGCGCGGGCGATTTCGCCGAACGGGAAGACGCTGTCCACATGCACCCGCAGCCTGCCGCCGGCAAGCAGGTCGGCGATACGGCGCATCCCCTCGCCGCTGGAATGCATCAGGATGTGCCAGTAATTCCCGACGCCGTACGCTACGGCCGCTTCATCGGCCTCCGCCTTCCGATCCGAAGGCAGCAGCACGATCATGCCGTCGGGACGAAGCACGTGCAGCGACCGGACGAAATTCTCGCCGCCGACCGTATCGAGCACGAAATCGATCTCCTTCGCCCGCTCCTCGAACCGCTCCGTGTTAAAGTCGATCACCTCGTCGGCACCGAGATTCCGCACGAAACCGGCATCCCTGCCAGCCGCCGTCGAGATCACGTAACAGCCTAACGTCTTTGCGATCTGCACGGCATGATGCCCCACGCCGCCGGCTCCGCCGTGAATCAGCACGCGGGCCCCCGCCCCGATGCGTCCCGTCTCGACCAATGCCTGCCAGGCCGTCAGCGGCGACTGCGCAGCCGCCGCGGCCTCTTCGTGCGAAACGTTCAGCGGTTTGAGGGCGAGGTGTTCCGCCGGTACCGCAGCGAACTCGGCATAGGCGCAGCCCGGCCCGGGGAAATTGACCGTTCCGAAGACAGGATCGCCGATGCGGAACTCCTCGACGCCCTCCCCCGTTTTCGACACGACACCCGAAAGATCCCATCCGAGGATCATCGGCCTCTGCCGACGCAGGGAATCGGCGATCCCGCCGCCCCGACGCGTCTTGACGTCGATCGGATTCACACCGGCGGCCTTTATCGTGACGAGTACCTCGCCCCTCTTCGGAACGGGGGCGGGAACCGTCGCCACGGCGAAACGCTCCGTTCCGCCGAAACGTTCGAGAATCATCGCTTTCATAACGGTAACTTTATGCTATCCACGGGAAACGCCATCCGGCCCCTCCGCCTCGGGAATGCGGGAGTCGGTAAAACAGAGGCAGCCGTCGTAAACGGCAAAGGAGTCCGACCGGCAGTTCCCGCCTCGAAGGATTTTTCGTAGCCGGCACACAGAGCCCGCTCAGAGAAACCGCCCCCGAAAATTTCCGTGACGGAACAGGAGACACCGTCGTGCCGACGCGGAAACCAGACGCACATCCTGCCTCTCTCGCAGATCGCAATTCCGGTGGGTTGCACTCCTAGGAACGAGGTTACGGGAAGAATGCCGACGCAGTCGGTCTCCGTCGTTTTCATAGCGGTCAATCGTTTTTGTCCCGCTACGGCAAAGATAGTGCCCCGCTGCGTGCTTCTCACGGCAGGCATCGCCGTTCGGTCCCTATTTCGCCCGCCCGAACCGCCGCCGGCATCCGAACGCCGCACCGAGGCATCGATTTTGCATATCGAATCGAAAAGCATACGAATTCGGCCCCGTCGACCGTTTATCCGATACGAATCAAAACAGAAAGACTATGGCAACGACAAAATTCAAGGACATGCCGGTACATCTCTCCGGTGACTTCATCGCAACGGGCGCTGCGGCCCCCGACTTCGAGCTGGTCAAAACCGACCTCGGAACGCTCTCCCTGAGCAGTTTGAAGGGCAAGCGCGTCATTCTGAACATCTTCCCCAGTCTCGACACGGGAGTCTGCGCCATGTCGGTGCGCAAATTCAACCAGCTGGCAGCATCGCTGCCCGACACGGTGGTGCTGGCCATATCGAAGGATCTTCCGTTCGCCCACGCGCGTTTCTGCACCGTAGAGGGGATCGAAAACCTCGTTCCGCTCTCGGATTTCCGCCATTCGGATTTCGATGAAAACTACGGCGTGCTGATGGCCGACGGCCCGTTGCAAGGATTGCTCGCCCGCTCGGTCGTGGTCATCGATCGGGAAGGCAAGGTCGTCTATACGGAACTCGTTCCCGAAATCACGCAGGAACCCGACTACGACCGCGCCGTCGAAGCGGCAAAGAGGGCCTGAGCCCGTCCGAAAAACACGGCGGCCGGCATCCTT
>OOAH01000680.1_pt1 | contig 37891 bp, 22 predicted proteins | sample 1671801 | NCBI WGS metagenome assembly OOAH01 (sample SAMN06348194, study PRJEB24527) | human gut metagenome | biome: human gut; feature: ankylosing spondylitis patient; material: feces | host: Homo sapiens | place: China | collected 2015-10 | reverse complement strand
CCAGTAGCCGGACAGCTCCAGCGACCAGTTGTCCGTCAGGGCCGCTTCGGCCCCGGCGTTCAGCGTTGCGCTGCATACCGCGAGGGCGTTGGCCCTTACGGCGAAGATCTGCGCCGTAGCCCGGCGGGGCGCTCCCCACAAAGCCGCCAACAGCAAAACCGCCGTAATGAATATTCGTTGTTTTTTCATGTCGTTTTTTGTCTGTTTGAAAGTTATCGTACGGCGTATTCGACCATTCCGTTCTCTGATGCCGTGCGGGAGAAAGTCGCTTCGTAATCGGTCACGGAGTAGTCCGTGTAACCAGTTCCGAGATCGAGCGTCGCCGAGGCGCGTCCCCTCATCCGGTCCGCCTCGATCTTTACGTTCATCGTACAGGTCAGCGTCTTGGTCGCCCCGCCCCGCAGCACTACCGTCACTGTGGGGTTTAGGGTAATCGTCAGATCGTTCATAACCGGATAGGTCCCTTCCGCAACGACCTCGATGCCGCCCGATATTTTACTGAAGGAGAACGTAAAGCAGGAAACGGTTTTGATTCCCGTGACAAAGGAGTCGAAGAAGGCGCTGTTGCCCTTTTCATCCGTCACGGTGATGCGGTAGGGATTCTCCCCGACGGCCTCGGGACGAATACGCAGCGGGTAGGTGCCGTTCCCCGCCACCGTATAGCCCGTGACGGGCCCGATGTCATCCGTCAGGTTCCGGAACAGGGTCGGCGTACCTTCGACCTGCACGGTATAAGTCCCGTCGTAATCGTCCTGCTCGACGGTGAAGTCCACACGGGCGCGGTCGAGCGCCGCCAGTTCGAACTTGTCCTGCGTGAAGGATACCCGCAGCGGCTCGCGGACATAGCTCGTCTGCAGCACCCGCTCGGCATGCAACCCTTTTTCGTCGGTCAGGACGAGGCGCAGCCGCACGTCGCCTTCCCGCTGCTGCGTGTAAGTGATATCAGCGGTTCTCTCCCCGTCGCCGGAGAGAAATGGATAAGGCACTCCGAAGAGGATCGGCTCGCCGTCCAGGGTAACATCGCCGTCGCCCTCTTCCCGCTCGCAGGTCAGGAAGCAGGTGCTCCGATCGTTGTTCGTGCTGACGACCCGGAACTGCGCCGTGGCGGTTCTGCCGGGCGCATGACGTTCGGCGAAAGGCGTCACGGATACCTCAGTGGTCGAAACCCGCCAGTCCACGGTATTGCGTCCCAAAATCCGCGCCTCGATGCGGTAGACCCTATTGCGGACGATGTTGAAGTCCGAGGTGTTGTTCTCCCCCAGGTAGATGCGGTAGACGACGTGCAGGCCGTCCGCCTCGCCCTCGATCAGGATATAAGCGGCATATTCCGGGGCATTGGCCTCGTTCTTCTGCTCCTGTCCCGGAATCGAGACGTTCTCGCCCTGCAGGTTCTCCGGGAGGTAGTAAACGGCGGAATAGCCGTCGCCGTCCGCCGGGAAGGCTTCCGTCGCGGCGCACTCCCCGTCTGCGGTGATGCGGCCCTCGCCGAAGAGCGCCGCGAAGCGCGGGACGTTGCACAGACGTACGGAACGCACGGAGAGCGAATTTCTGAAATCGGCAGCCACGGTGTAGCTGAAATCGACCTTCGCCACGGCCCGCACGAGTTCAATAGCGATCTGCGTCGTGCCGCGCACGGTAAACGTCCGCATGGCGGACATGGGAAGCGTTCCGGAGTCTGATCCGTCAGGGTTCCATGCGCTGCGCAGCGCCCGCACCTCGGCTTCGGGCAGCGGCCCGGTGTCCGTGCCGAGGTTGGCGACGGCATAGAGGGTGTATCGGCCGTCGGGAAGCTCCAGCGCGACGGTGCGCTGCGAGGCGGCGTACACGTGCCGTGCCGGAGCATCGTTTGCCGGGAACAGGTAAAGGTTGATATCCTCGACGCGGCTCTCGTCCGCAACAGCCCGCGTGCCGGGCAGAGCGTCGCAGGAGAACGTGAAGGTCACATGCCGGGGGCCGTGTACGGCCGGAGTGCATACGGGCATCTCGTCCGAGCAGGAGCCGGCGAAAAGCAGCGTTCCCCAAAGGATATGGATGAGGGTTTTCATGGTTTTATCTGAAATAAGCGTAAATAACGGCGGGATCGTCGTCCGGGGAGAAACGGTACTGTTCCTCGTAGCTCAGAACCCCGGTATGGTCGGCATTCCGGCACCAGCCCTCGAACAACCGGCCCGCATCGGGCTCGGCGACGAGCGTGCAGCCTTCGTCAGGACAATATATGAGCGAATACCATGAAGAGAGCGTCATGTCTTCGACCACACGTAGCGCATCGGGCGAGGCGACAGTGCCTTTCCCGTTGCTGCCGTCGAACCATTTGGTGTAGACCCGAAGCAGGTGGGCGTAGCAGTACGGAAAACCGAACGAGGCGACCTCCCCGTAACGGTCGAGGATATGAACCCGGAACATAAAGCGGCACTCCTCGCGCGTGAAGGACGGCGGCCAGTAACGGATATCGTAGTCGTTCTCCGGGCCCCGGATCTCCATCGTCCTTGCAACGGCGCCCCATTGGCCCTCGAACCCGAAATACCGCACATCTCCGGTCTTCAGCTCCACGAAGGCTTCGACCCCGGCCTCTTCGTAGGCCCCGCCGAGCCGCAGCGTCAGGCGCATCGGCTGCCGCTCCAGCAGGAAACCGTTCGACAGCGCAGCCTCCGGCGTGCACAGCACCTCTACGGTATAGGCCCGGATACGGGTGTCGACCTCGGCGTCGCCACGGATCATAATATCGAGCCTATAGTGCGTATTGGCCCGTATGTCGAAGTTCGAGGTGTTGTTGCCGCCCGGATAGATATAGTAGTCCAGCACCTTGGAGCCCCGCAGAGCGCGGATGCGCAGGAACGTCGCGTCCGCCGGGGCGTTCGCGGGGCCCTTGTCCCGCTGGTCGGCGATCGAGGGAACCTCGCCCTGCAGGTTCGGAAGCATGTAGAACGTCCCCGTCAGGGTCTGCGACGACGAGCCGACGATTTCTCCCGCCGTATATTCCGCAGCCCGCAGCCCGGGGTCGAAGACCGGCACCCGGGCCGGGAGGTTCACGGGTTGGACGCTGTGCAGGCGGATGTCGCCGGCATCCGGTGCGACGGAGATGTTATAGGTGATCTTCGCCACGACGCGCTGCACCTCGACGGTCGGAAGCGTCACCGTTTCATCCGACGAGGGGATCGACACCTCGCCTTCATAGGACATCGGCAGCGTATCGTACTCGTCGGCGTGCGTAACGGTGAAGTCTTCCGATGCGGGATTCTCACCAAGGTCACGGCCCATATTGGCTGCAATGCGCAGCAGGTAATTGCCCGGCAGGCACTCGAAGCGCAGCGTCGGGGAACTCTGGTAACGGTGCTGGACGACATTGCCGTCGGCGTCGAGAAGGTAGAAGTTCAGGTCGCGGAGCGCCTCTTCGTCCGCAGCGCGGGGCACGGCCGTCATCGGGTCGGGACATACGGACATGCGGACTGAAACGCCGCGGGGCTGCGGGCATGCCGAGCTGTCCTCGGCGATGCAGCTCCACAGAAACGGGAGCACTGCGAATATCCACAGGTATCTTTTCATGGCAGTGGGAATTTTACGAGGTTTCAACTACTCCCGGACGCAACGCACGGGATTGGCGGCATAGCGGTAAAAATCCGTCGTATTGACGAACGGCGGGTAGTTGCTCGTGTCGAATACGATCGAGGTGCAGGCCACGTCGTGGAACACGCCGGTCGAGCCTCCCCAATGCAGATAATACGGGGCATTGGTGTAGAGCCTTCCGAGCGACCCGTTGCGGTCGTAACGCCCCTCATAGAATGTTCCGCCCAAAGGTATCTTCGCCGTCTGCGTGCCGTTGCAGCGGATCGTAACGTAATAAGGTGCCGATACGCTTATCCGCTCTATTCCCGCGAAATCCTCGGCACCGGGTACTTTCCAGCCCGGAGGGCACGGATCGTAAATGGATTTATGGCTGGTGCGGCTGATATTATTTTTCCCGGTCGTGACGTTGCCCCAGAGGTTCGGGTGGTGGTCGCAGAGCCAGTCCAGCGAAGAAGCCCACTCTTCCCAGTCCTCGAAGGAAACGCCGTCCATATAGGTCGTAGGATGCGCTGTGGCCCATTCGAGGGTCATCACGTCGTAGGGCGACTCGGTTCCGGAAGTCCGCGGATCGCTCTCGGCATATTCGAATCCCGCGGCATAGATGGTCGGAGCCTGTATATAAGCGTCCGTCGCCGTGGCCGGATACGGGAACGGGTCTTTGCGACCCCACTGGTAGTAAAGGCCGCGCGAGGCGGGCAGTGTATAATCCGTTTCCAGCGCTCCGAGGTTGCGATCCATAAAGACAGCTCCCGAAGCATAGGTCTGTGCCGTGGCCGCCGGATCGTAGTCCGTCGCCCAGATATGCCACGACCAGAGGCATTCCCCACGGCTGTCGAAAAGCCCGATCACGGCGTTGCCGTGCGTCGTACCGGTCGTAAAGGTGATTCGTCCGTCCTGATATCGCACATCCTTAACGATTGCCTCGCTCAGCGTTCCCGTTTCCCACAGTATGCGGGCAGAGACGCCCGACAGACGCTTGGGAGTGACGTTGAGCGTCGTGCAGCCGTTGCCCATCGTCGTGGCGTCGAACGAATAGGAGGTGTTCAGCGCGGGAGCGATATAGCAGTTGGCCGTGCCCTCGTCGTCGAGCGGCCGGGTGTTGGCCGTGAATTTCGGGAAGATCGACGCATCGTTCGATGCGGGAGTGTAGAGATAGGTCGTCGATGACGACAGCCGCTGCGTATAGCCGTCCGTCGTGTACCATCCCTCGAAGCGGTAGCCCGCGGCAGGAAGCGCCACCAGCGTACAGCCCATCTCGTGACACATGACCACATGGTTGCGCGTTCCGGCGATTTCAGCGGTATAGAGCGCTCGGGAGACGTTCACCCAACCTTTGCCGTTGTCGGCAGTCTCAACGACGACCTGAAGGCGGTTTGCAAAGCGGCGCTCGAAATCGAACGACTGCGCAAGGCCCGCATCGTCTGCGACCGTCACGGTATAGGCTACTTGGGAGTTCGCCGCGGTGTAGACCGGAAGGTCGTAGTAAAGGAAATATTCATTCAGCCCCGGTTGGTTCGCAAGCTCCAGATCGCGGCCCGTGCCAATGGAAGCGTCGTCTACGAGCAGGCGGTTCTTGTCGCCCTGCGAGGCCGTGATACGTCCCCGCAGCGTCAGGGGCGCGGGATCGCCCTCCACCTCGACGAACAGTTCGCCCATCACGTCGTAAGTGCAGTAGCCGCCGATCGTATTGCCCGCGTAGGAGTCATAGACATCGAGGGTATAGCTGCTTACCCGGGTGTCGACCTCGCTGTCGCCAAGGATCGAAATCGCGAGCCGGTAATGGACGTTGGCCCGGACATTGAAATCCGAAGTGTTGTTACCGCCCAAATAGACATAATAGGCCAGCATTTTCGCACCCCGCACGGCACGGATCAGCAGATACGACGCATTCGCGGGGGCGTTGTCCGGATTCTTATCGCGCTGATCGGTAATGGACGAAACCGTGCCCTGCATATTCGGAAGCAGGTAGCAGTTTCCCGAAATCTGCTGTCCCGAAAGTTCTGTTTCCAGGCAATCCGTATAGTCACCGGGGTCGTCCGACGGCCGGGCCGCCACGTCGAGGACGGATACCGCGCGCGGTACGGACAGGAGCTGTACAGAGCGCAGCTCGATATCCGCGGATTCGACGGCAATCTCGTAGGAAACTTTCGCCACGACGCGCTGCACCTCGACGGTCGGAAGCGTCACCGTTTCATCCGACGAGGGGATCGACACCTCGCCTTCATAGGACATCGGCAGCGTATCGTACTCGTCGGCGTGCGTAACGGTGAAGTCTTCCGATGCGGGATTCTCACCAAGGTCGCGGCCCATATTGGCGGCGATACGCAGCAGGTAGTTGCCCGGCAGGCACTCGAAGCGCAGCGTCGGGGAACTCTGGTAACGGTGCAGGACGACATTGCCGTCAGCGTCGAGAAGATAGAGGTTCAGGTCGCGGAGCGCCTCTTCGTCCGTCGTGCGGGTTACGGCCGTAATCGGGTCGGGGCATACGGTCAGCCGAACCGAAACGCTGCGGGGATGAGGGCATGCCGACCTGTCCTCGGCGATGCAGCCCATAAGGGTCGCGGCAAGACTTATCGACAGGATATATAGTAATCTTTTCATAGCTTTGAAAGAAAAAGGGCTCCGCCCGAAAGACAGGGCGGAACCCGATACGACATGCGGACTACGCTCCCAGTTCGACGGACTGCGTGACGGGCGTCTCCCAGTCGGCGACGCTTACCGACACCACGCAATCCTGCCCCACGAGGCCCGTGATGTTGGCCGCGATGCGGTAATAGCCGTTGCGCAGAATCTCGCCGGCAGCCTTGCCCGTCAGTTCCACCGAGTAGGTCACCTCCGAGCGGTCGTCAGTGGTCGAGCCGTTGCCGTCCTGATCGTATGTAGCGTTGATTTCCAGCAGTACACGGCTTCCAGCGGTCAATGTACCGTTTTCGAAGATGTAGAACAGGCTGTTCATCTTTCCCGAAGCGGAGGCGGGAGTCTGCGTGTGGCTGAAGTTCATGGCCCCGGGCATCGGCGTGCCGGTTACGACCGAAGACTGCGAGGCCGCCTTGGAGAGTTTTACGGAGTTGATCGTAAGCTCTCCGGCATATTTGTCGGCGAACGACTCATCGACGGTCGTTTGAAGGGCCACTTTGGCCACGGTACGTTTGAGCGTGATGCCGACATTGGTCGTAGAGTTCACGGCGCCGACGGTCTGCGACTTCATGCCCGACATCACGAAGCCGCCCGAACGCTTGGCTGAGGTGGACACTTCGGCGAAGGTGCCGTTATAGTCGGCAGCCGACTTTTCCACGAGGGCCGTAAGGGCTGCGCGGGTCTTGGCCGACGAGGCGTCGTAGTTCGCAACGGCGTAGAACGAGCACTCGGTGCCTGCTGCAGATTTGGGAAGCGAGAAGGTCGCAGACTTGGACGAGAGCTCCGACGAGGTGAAGTCCCGGCGGATGATAAGGGCTCCGCCGTTGTCGAAGGCGAAGACCGAGAGCGACGAGAGCGAGGATTCCCACGACTCGGCCTTGGCCGAAGCGTCGAAGAACGCGCGGGTGTCGGCCTCGTCCGCTCCGGTGAGCGTGATGGCGATCCGTGCGCCGTCGGAGGTCTCAGGCAGCGCGGGGTTGATTGTGTCATTGTCTTTGTCGCACGAGGCGAACAGGGCGGCGGCCAGAGCGGTCGCTGCAAAAAGAATCTTTTTCATAAGGTAATAAGAAATTAAGTGAATGAACTACTTACGCTTGTTGCGTTTTGAATATCGGGGTTGTTCGGAGTATGGGGCAGGCGGCTTTTCCTTGCGCGCCGGGCTGTGGTAACCCGGCACGCCGTTCTCATCGATCCAGCTGCGGATACCGGTGCGGAGTTCTTCTTTGAGCTGCCGGAATTCCGGGCGTTCCGAAAAGTCGTCTTTCAGATCGTAGGCCCGAAAGATCGGAGCGCAGATACGCACCAGTCGCAGGGCGATCTCCTGCCGTTGGTTTTCCGGAATAGCCGGAAAGTCCGTGGTGAGAATCAGGTGAACGGTGTCGTATTTCGAGAAAAGCAGGCCCCGGAACAGGACTTTGTCGGCGGCACGGACAGCCGAAGCGGCAGGCACTCCCAGCTCGACGCTTTGTGCGTAGCTTTCGAAGGCCAGACGGCTGCGCCGTTCGATCATCGCATGGTGGAACTGACGCGGAGGATGGCGTATTTCGAGGAAATGCCGCAGGCGCTCCCGGAACCATTTTTCATCGGGGGTTTCCATCGCAGGAGCGGATTAGCGTTTGCGACCGCGGCCCTGACCTTGGCCTTGATCCGCCTCCTGACTTTGCTCCGCAGCTTTGGACTCCTTGGGTTCCTGCTGCTGCTTTTCCTGCTGCTCCTGACGGCGTTGCTGCGAGAAGTCATAGACCACGCCGTTCGAGCGGGGGTCGATACGCAGGATACAGGTCAGCGCCTTGCCGTTCTTGCCCAGAATGGGATGATCCTTCTCCTTCGAGCAGTCCAGACCTTCGGGGCTCAGCAGGGCCGTGCGCTGACGCTCGTCGAGTTGCTTGTCGAGCTGCGGAGAGATATAGGGACGGCTGAACTGGTAGTCGGTCATCTTGTATTCGTTCGAGAGGACATCGAAGCCAACCTTACCCGAATAGGTGATGTCGCTGCCGCGCATGGCGCAGCCTTCGACGAAGACACGGCCGCCCAGCGCCAGTTCGTTCTGCTGCGTATCGTCCAGACGCACGCCGTTGAAATAACGCAGGTCGGGGACATCGCGCTTCGGGATGGTCACAAGGCGGTTCGTTGCGGGATTCAGCGTAGCGAAGCACCACTCCTTCTCCCCCGTGTGCGGGTTGGGAAGTTCGTACAGCCGGTCGGGGGTCTTCCCGGCCAGCAGTTGCTCCTTCTCACTCGTGGAGAACATCATTCGGTACTCTTCGCGCTCGAACTCCGGACGCGGAAGGGCGCTTGTCAGACCGACCTGCACGTCGCCGTTCATATCCCGATACGGCTGCAGGGCGAACTGTCCGACAATGGGCATATTGCCGACCTTGAGGGTCACGTCATGCAGTTCCGTACACGGGAGGCCGTGCTTCATGGCATCCAGCTCTTTGGGAGTGACGATGATGCCCATCTCTTTCAGCTCCTGCAACTTCAGATCCGGAGTGTCGAATTTGACTTTTTCGAGCTGGTAGGAGGTAACACGATGATCGTAGAGGGCTTTAAGGCCCTCGGGGTCTTTGGGATTGTCGGCAAGGCGCAACAGCGATTGTGTAACTTCGCTGGCCTTGTCGGCGGCGACTTTCAGAAAATGAAACGGCTTGGCGTTTTCCTGCGACATGAAACCCTTGATGAAGGCCGCGACTGCGGAGCTGTTGCGAAGTTCGTAGAACGCCGGCTTGTTGGCCGTAAGCGGCTGTGTCGTCGTAACCTTGTATTGGTTGCCGCTCTGCTTGAGGTCGGAAACGGCCTCTACGGCGCCGTTCTGCTCGTTGTAGAGCAGGAGCGTTTCCTTGTACTTCGGATCGGCCTGCTCGGGAGTCTGGTTCGGGTGTTGATTCTGATTTTCTTCGGACATAAAGCAAATGTTTTAAGTGAAACAAAAGGTTCATGCCGCGAATATAGAAGCATGTTTTCCGAAACGATGCCCATGTCCGCTCCAGTCCGCTCCAGTCCGCACCGAAGCAAAAATTACGGTTTGTCCTGTCCTGAAAAAAGTTTACAGAAAAGAGTAAATCTTATGCAGAAAAATCAAGGTCGGATTCTATATATCGGGATTCTCTATAATAATGTCGGAGCCAAATTGTAAAGATGATTCCGAGATGGAATGCCAAACATATTCCTGAAATGAAGAAAGGTGCACACCGCAACGGCGTACACCTTTCAGGGCCTTTAAGCTTGAAATGAGGCGTCTCTACTGCTGGAAGGTCAGCGACTCCTTACGGAACTCCTTCATCAACTTCTCAACTTCCAATGAGGCTTTGCGGGCCCGCGTACCGGCTGCCTTGTTGCCTTTCTCGACCTGAAGCGCTGCCTCAGCGGAGAATGCGTCGTAAGCCTGCTGGATTTTTTCAATTAACTCTTTCATAATTCAAGTATTAAAAAATTCGGATGGCAAAGATAACTTTTTTCCGGGAAATGCCCACACTCATCCTTGTTTTTTCTTGGGGAGCAACTGCGATAATTTCGGGTCGGCCTCGATGCGAGCGATCTCCCGGAGGACAAGCTCCGCAACGTCGGCCTTGACACGGTAATAATTCTCTTTGACGATCTCCTCCATGTGATCCTTGCCGTCCTCGCCGATGAAAGACGAAATTTCGGGAATGGGGACATAGGCCGCAGTTTCCGCCTTGACCTTATCGTTGTCGATGACGATCTCGGCATGGAAGATTTTCTGCTCGATGCGCTCGTCGAAATTGTCCGCCACCGAACCGACGAACATGCCCTGCGTGAGGTTGGAGATTTTCGAGGCAGGGATCAGCGTTTCCAACTGCGTATTGGTCGAGGTGGTGACGTTCTCGTTCGATACCGAGTGCGACTCGCGCAGTTGCACGATCTTGCCGAAACGCTCCGACAAGGTGCGGGCCGTGTCGCCCACGACCTGTCCCGAGAAGATATTGCCCACAGTATTAGTGATGACCTTGGCCTCTTTCTCCCCGTAGTCGCGCTCCAACTGCGAAAAGTCCTGAAATCCCAGACAGACGGAGACCTTGTTCGAGCGGGCCGTGGCTATGAGGTTATCCAGCCCCCGGATATAAATCGTCGGTAGTTCGTCGATGATAAGCGACGATTTCAATTTCCCCTTTTTATTGATAAGCCGGATAAGGCGCGAATTATAGAGTCCCAGCGCCGCGCCGTAGATGCTCTGCCGGTCGGGGTTGTTGCCCATGCAGAGGATTTTCGGCTCCTCAGGGTTATTGATGTCGAGTGTAAAGTCATTGCCCGTAAGCACCCAATAGAGCTGCGGAGAGATCATACGCGAGAGCGGGATTTTCACCGACGCCACCTGTCCCTGCAACTGATCCTGCGCATTGCTTTTCCACGCATCGACGAAGGGCGAGAGGTAGTTTTCCAGTTCGGGATAAGATGAAAGAATCGGGAAGATTCTTTCGAGGGGCTGGCACAGGAACTCGATGGCGTGCGGAAAGGTACAATAACATCCGTTGTCATAGATTTTCAGGTACCAGATGATCGCCGCCAGCAGAATGACGGCCGAATCGGTGAAGAAGTCGCCCTGCTTATCAACCCATGTTTTATTGAGATTCAGAAGCGTGACATAGGCGCTTTCGTAGGCATCCGAAATGTCGTCCATGAAGCGGGCGTCGATGGGATTGCAACGGTTCGAGCGATGGGGATCGTCGAAATTGATGATGCAGAACTTCGGTTTGACGGCGTATTTGTCCAGATGCCGGAGCAGGTGGTTGTAGGCAATGCGGGTCAAATCGTCGAATTTATAGTCGTAGACGAGCATCGAGAAACCCTTCTCGATATGCTGTTTGATATAGTTGTTCAGTACTGCGTAGCTTTTCCCGGAGCCGGGCAATCCGATAACGGCCGTTGAACGGTAGACGTTTACAACCGATATCCACCCGTTCCGCCATTGTCCTTTATAGCGGTAACGCGTAGGTAAGTTCACCGAGCAATCGTTGTCAATACAACGTTCCTCCTGAAGAAAACTTTCGTTATTGTCATTGAAAGGATCGTCCATAAGCGGCTGTTTCATCAATCGCCGCAGCCACACGCCGGCGGCCAGCAGGCTGAGGTAGCCCGCACCGAGGGTCAGCGTGTAGCTCCAGCCCCGGAAGCCGATCCCTGCGGGCAGCGACAGCAGAAAGCCGTTCAGAAAGAACAGCGGGAAGCCGAAGCAGGCGGCAGTGACGATATGCCGCCTGTCGACCCTGCCGTTACGGACGCTCTTCGTGCCGTAGCAGCCCAAGGCGAGGAACAGAAAGGCGCAGAGCTTCGTGACGACGGGAGAGGTGAAAAGAAGCGTTGTACGCTGGATATCGAGCAGGAGGCGGTCAGCATAACCGTAGGTCAGACCGCATGACGAGAGCCATTCGTAACAATACCAATACACGTGCAGTACAAGAAAAAACACGCCCAGCCCCCGGGCGAACTGCACGATACTTTCAAGGGCTTTCAGATCATCTTCCTGTTGCATGGCCGAGAATATTAAAAGTCCCGAAGATACATCTCCGGCAGAAAAACAGATCCTCATGTCCGCTCCAGTCCGCCACTGTCCGCACCGCATAAAGAACGCTCCGAGATGGAGCCCCGGAGCGTGATGCTGAATGAAAACAGATTGCCTATCGCTGGCTGTAGGCGATCAGATTGTTGCGCAGGAAATCCAGAAAACGGGTCAGACGCAGCTTGCGGTTGACGACGGCATAGCGGCACTGTTCCGGATTGTTGATACGGACGTTGAAAGTTCCGGAAAGCACATCGACAAGTGTCGCCAGATCGACCCGCGTACCGTCGATGCGGCGTATGGCTCCGGAGAGTTGCAGAGCCGTAGCGAGCTCCATGATATCCGTAGGCATGAATTGCTCGGAGAGGAACAGCGGCGACTTAGGGATTTCGACCGACACCGGATTGGCGATGGACGGATAGCGAAGCCGGAAGTAGACCAGCTTTATCTCAAAATCCGTAAGCATGACGGCAGATTTGAGCAACGACGCTTGCAGTATCTCCGCAGTGTCGGCCCGATCCTGCAACCGACACAAATGGCTTTTGGTGCGCGACAGAAGGTGCAGCAGTTCGAGGGGCGATTTGTTGAACTCCTGTTGCAGACGGTGCAGAGTGTTGACATATTCTTCATAAGAGGCATTGAGCGCCTTGCGTTCCGAATCCGTCAGCCGTCGGTCGAGCGAGGTCGTGAGCAGCCTGATAAGCAGGCTTTCTTCGAGTTCAGATGTAGTTTGTGCCATAATATTATATTTGAAATTTCGGAGGTAAAGATGGCTATTTTTCCGATGCCGATTTACATACGTAGACAGCTACGTAGTCATAAAAAATCGCCAAAAATAGTTTACTCATTCTCATCGTCGTTCAGGGTATGGAATATTACTTCTGTAAACTTCGTGCGATCTTTTTTGCGTTCGAGAACACGGCGTTTGATGTCGCCCGGATTTCCGAGTTTGACATTCAGAAATTGTTCGAAATGCTGAATAACCAGATAAAACGGAGCTTCACGACCGTCGGACAAGATAATAGGTCTTGGACTCATCAGATCAAAACTGCAAAGAATCTCCGACAGGTCGACAGCATGGTATTTTTTAGACCAATGGAGCGGCGACTGAGGTGCAGGCTCAGAGATAAAATACTGCGGATGTTCAAGGCGATAATAGCACAAATCTGTTTCCGTCCGGATGAACTCGATAGTTTGATTTATAAACCGGGATAGATAATGCGGCGGCGGAGTGTCCCGTTCGGAAACCCGGCGAAGAAGGGAGCGGAATTGAACCTGCGTATAGTTCAAAGTCCTCAATGCCGATAGAGCATCCGTATCGTCGCAGATGGTCGTAGCCTGTTGTGCGAAATCGTGAAAGTAGTTTCGTAATCTGTTTTCCGAAACGGTCTTTCGAGTCAGCGACTTTAACAAAGCCCGATATAAGGATGTGCGTAACAATCTATCCATCTGTACTTGCATTTTTGACGGCCGGATGGCTCGACCATTGCATAAGGAATCATCTACGGCAAACAAAATGACCTATCTCCATCTTATTTGTGTGATTGAGTGATGTTTATTGGTAAAAATATACCGGAATTTCTTCGGAATCTATTTTTTATTGCTATCTTTGTATTGCTATCCGTCGAAAGACGGGCAGCATTTGTTGCAAAGTGAGAATTTACTGTAAACGGCAAATTCACAGTCCTGCGCCCGTTATTTTTTTGGATAGCACATTTAATTAGAAAAAGATACGTTATTTTTGGGACATTATTAGGCGGATTACATATTCCGTTATTATCATCGAGAGTTTCGGCCGTTTTGAAACGAGAGGAATGATTCGCTGTCTAGCGAATCATTTAGGTAAGAGAAACCTGCATTCAGCGGATTGGTTGTGGAGACGTAAATCGTAGTTATATTAAGCGGACTTCTATCTCCATGGTCGGCATCGGGCAGCGCCGGGAACTTCTAAGTCGGTTCGGCTTTATGTATAGGAAAAATCGCTTAATTTGCTGATAATAGCAGATTAAGCGATTCCCATTTTCTGAATTTTCCCCACTTTGTCGATTTTGACAGGATTTTGCTTTTTTCGTCGCCACACCGTGTCTGCAATTGTGACATGTTATCTCGTGCAGTCGGAAAATGCAGGTGTTTAGCAACGAGTCCCGCCGAGCTCATCAGGGACTGCATTGGGGGCATCAAACTCGTAGCGCAAGCGTCACGCTGGCATCGAAAGCCCTGAAAGCAGCGCCAATCCGGTCTGCTTACCGGCCGTTTACGGCACCGGAGAATACTCCTTGGGCCATGTTGGTGGGTATGTATTATTCTGCGAAAGCATGACGAAAGCCTTTGACGCGATTCCATGCACCGCGCGTGAAGTCGGGGACTTCGACGGGAGCCGAATCATTCTCGATTGAGAGTGCCGTCAGCGGAGCCAAGCAGCACCACTCGGCCATGTCGTAAACATCCATATCGAGGGGCAATCCGTTCCGCAGGCAATAGATCATACGGTAGTCCATGATGAAATCCATACCGCCGTGACCGCCCACCTTGCGAGCGAAGTCACCCACCTCGCGGATAATCGGGTGCATGTACTTCTCGGTCAGCTCAGCCTGCTGCTCGGGTGAAAGGAAGCCATGCGACGAGAGGTTCTCGTGGTCGGGCATTTCACTCAAAGCGATCTGCTCGGGTTCGAGCGCGTAGCCCTGCACGGGATACTTGTTGGCGAAGCCCTTTGTACCGGTGAGTTGATACATGCGCGAATAGGGACGCGGCGTCACGACGTCATGCTGGATGTGGATCGTCTTGCCGTTGGCCGTGCGGATCATCGTCATCGTATGGTCGCCGTTCTTGAAGTCGTTGGGACGCACACCGGTGGTCTGTTCGATGTAATCAGGAGCGCAGACAGCTTTCGTATCCATGGCCACGAGCGTCGTCATGCGGTCACCGCGGTGCATGTCGAGCAGCTGGCAGGCGGGACCCATGCCATGTGTAGCGTAAACATCGCCGCGGTTCTCATGATTGTAGTCCAGACGCCAGTTGTTCCAGTAGTAGGGCCAGAAATCCTTCAAGTTGTGGATGTAGCTGCCCTCGACGTGGAGCACCTCGCCGAACAGCCCCTGCTGGGCCATATTCAGCGTATTCATCTCGAAGAAGTCGTAGACGCAGTTTTCGAGCTGCATGCAGTGCTTGCGCGTGCGCTCCGAGGTGTCGATGAGGGTCCAGATCTCGTCGAGCGTCATGGCCGACGGCACTTCGATGGCGGTGTGCTTGCCCTGTTCCATGGCGTATACGCCCATCCTGGCGTGGTGCTTCCAGTCGGTAGCGATATACACCAGGTCGATATCGTCGCGCTCGCAGAGCTCCTTCCAAGCATCTTCCGCATCGGTGTACTCGGCAGCGGCGGGGAGACCGGCCTTTTCGAGCATCTTCTGGCACTTGGCCACGTTTTCAGGCAACAGGTCGCACAAAGCGACGATTTTCGTACCGGGAATGTGGATAAAACGCTCCACGGCTCCCGGTCCGCGCATGCCGAGACCGATGAAGCCAACGCGTACGGTGTCTATAGCCGGAGCGGCATAGGCTACCATGTCGGCCTGTCCGGCGGGACGTTCGGGAACGGCGGTCTTAATAACTCGGGACTTGCCACAGTCGTTGCAGCATCCGGCGAAGAGCAATGTCGCCAGAACTGTGATGCTGAAAATTTTTTTCATGATCATTCTTTAGGTTATTTAGTGATTATACAGAGTGTAAAAATTCGCGAAATATGCAAATGTGACACGGCCGTCTTGACGGCGAAAAATAAACCTCGAAAAGGCAGAGCGTACTACCTATTCACATCCAGATAGAGTTGTGACTTAAAAAGTTACAACTCTATTTGCATATAGCAGGTAATGGTTAGGAAACGGTTGTATGCATTTGTTCGCATCTGCTTTCCTTCATGTCAAACAACTCCTGTTATTGAATACAAATTTAATAAATTGTAGGTTCGGATAGTTTGGTCCGAGCGTGTTCGACCTGAAATTGCGTCGGTGTCAGGCCAAACTGTTTCTTGAACCGGATCGTGAAATATTTGGGAGAACTGAATCCCAATTCATAGGAAACCTCCGAAATCAGCCGTCCGCCGTCGCAGAGCAGCGTTGCGGCCTTTTTGAACCGAATCATTTCGATGAATTCTCCCGGACTGTGCCCCGTAATACCCTTGATTTTCTGGGTCAGAATCGTTTTGCTGACGTTCAGCTCGCGACACAGCGTTTGGACGTTGATGTCTTCCTTATAAAGATTGCGCTCGACCGCTTCGGTGGCAGCTGCCAGGAAATTGGCATCTTTATCGTTGGTAGTCACCACATCGGAACCCGCAATCGAACGGCTGTATTTCCGGCGCATTCGCTGCCGGTTCTCCAACAAGTTGCGGCAGCGCGCTTCGAGCTGGCTGATGTTGAACGGTTTGGTAATATAATCGTCGGCTCCCTGGCTGAAACTTTCGAAATTGAGGCCAGTCGAGGGCTGGGCGGTCAGCAGGATGATCGGAATGTGACATGTTTCGAGGTCCTGACGCAGTTTGCCGCAGAGGCTCAGACCGTCCATCACCGGCATCACCACGTCGCTGATAACGATATCGGGTTGCAGTTTTTTGGCCATGCTGTACCCCTCGGCGCCGTCGGAGGCTTTGCAGACCCGGTAGTCTCGTTTGAAAATGGAATACAGCAGGGTCCGCAGTTCGGCGTCGTCCTCGACGATCAGCATCTTATAGCCTTTTTCCGGGGCCTCTGCGGCAACGGGTGCGGGAGTGTGGATGCGGGACGGCAGAGGAACCGAGACGCATTCCGAACGGGATTGTTCAACGGATGTAACCTTGTCGTCGCCGGCATACCATTTTTGGCCGGACGGGAGCGTGACGGTAAAGAGCGCACCGCCGTTCCGGTTGTTTTGTGCGGTCAGAGTTCCGTGGTGCAGTTCGAGGATGCCCCGGCTCAGGGCCAGTCCGATGCCTGTGCCGTGGTTGTGGCGGTCGCGCGAGGTTGTCGCGGGGTCTTGGTAGAAAGGGTCGAAAATGTGGGGCAGGGCTTTTTCCGAGATGCCGCATCCTGTGTCGGCAAAGGTGATTGTAACGGTATTGTCCTCTTTGAGGTGGTGTTTGATGTGCATGCTGATGTCGATGCGTCCGCCGTCGGGCGTGTATTTGAACGCATTGATGAGCAGGTTGGAAAAGACTCGCTGCATCTGTTTTTTATCGATGCTCGCGGTCACCGTCTCAGCAGGAAGATGCAGCTCCAGACGAATGTTGCGGTAGTTGGCATATTGTGCGAACGAATCCCGGATATCGGCGATAAATGCGCCGAGGTTCGTTTTCGAAACCGTGATGTTCGTATACCCCTGATTCTGCTTCTCGAAATCGAGCAGGTCGGATACGAGCCGCTGCATGTTCAAGGCGTTTCGATAGGTATTCTCAATGTTCTCAATCCCAGAGGAGGAGTGTCCATGGTTGCGGAAGAAAAGTTCGAGCTGTCCGATGATGAGTGTTAGCGGTGTGCGTAGTTCATGCGAAATATTGATGAAAAAGCGCATACGTTCCAAATTCTCGGCCTCCTTCTGTTTCAGTCGTTCAGCCAGTAGCATCCGTGAGTAAAAAGCATATAGCAGCCAGCCCAGCAGGGTCAGACCGGCGATACAGTAGAATATACGGGCCAGCAGTGTGGCATACCAGGCAGCATGGATTTCGATGGGAAGCGTGATCTGCGTATGGTCGTTGCTGAATTTGGAATATGCAGCGCGTACACACAGCCGGTAATCGCCGGGCGGCAGGTTCATGTAGACGATCGGATGTTCGGGTGAAAAGAGAGTCCATTCATTATCATAACCTTCGAGTATGTATTCGTAGAAGATCGGATAGACTTTTTCGAAGTCGAACGAAGCCAGTTCCACCGAGAGATTTCTCTGGCGGTGCTGCAATACGAGTTTCTGCGTGAATGGCAGTTCTTGTTGCAGAATCGGCTGTCTGTCGTCGGGAATACCCGGGTAGATCCGCCTGTTATTGACGATCAGACGGTCGAAGGCGATGTCGATGCTGTCGTCGGAGAACTCGACTTGTGAGGGCGTGAGGGTCTCGACACCATCGATGCCGCCGATCACGATGTCACCGTTGGCGCGTCTGAGGATGCAGCCGCTCCGGGCCGAACTGATGCTCAGCCCGTTGTTGTGATTATAGTTGTAACAGCGGTTGGTTCGGGTATTGAACAGCGACAGTCCGCTGTTCGTGCCGATTAGCAGAACATCGGGATTTACTTCACCGATGAAACTGGTAAAATTGTCAGCTAAGCCGATGTTTTCCTGCTTATAACGCACTCCCTGCTGCATGTCGAGACGAATGAACCCTTGTCCGAGGCTTGCCCCCCACATGCAACCGTCGTGGTCGCAGAAAAGCTTAATGAAATTCAAATCATTGTTGTCGAGACCGACGTAACGGGTCATATGTCCGGTTTTAAGGTCGAGGATACGAACGCCTATGCCGCCGATCCACAATCGGTCCAGGGCGTCGAACGCCAGTGAGAAGACGATCCCATTGTAGCCTTTGATCGGGCTGCAAACTATTTGTGCGCTCCGTTTGTCGAATACGAGCACGCCGTGTGTGGTTCCCAGATAAAGCCTGCCGTCATGACATTTGATGTCGTTGACGGTTTCGGGACCGTTTGTGCCGTCTTCGCTGCAGAACGTGTAGTCCGACCAACTCTGGGCTGCGATGTCGTACTTGCGCAACGTTCCCATGTAGGACCCGGTCCAGATGGCATCTTCGTCGGCATCGTACCAGGCGGATTTGAATTTGTGGCTGCCACTGCCCGCAACGTAACGGATCTGTCCGTCGTGCGCCGATTGGCGGAACATGCCAAACTTGTCGGTCAGTATCCACAGGTCGCCGCGTTTGTCCTCGACCATGGCGTTGATGAGCTTTACCTTACGTTCGGCCGGGAGCAGGATCGGGTTGAACGGGTAGTTATCGGAGTTGCAGTAGTAGATTCCGTCGTAGAACGTACCGACCCAGATGCCGCCCTGATTGTCGGCCCGGAGACTCCATACCGAACTTTCGCCGAGGGCCCCCAACTCGTCCGTGCGGCACAGACGGTCTGTTCCGAGACGGTCGACGCCGCTCATTGTCCCGATCCAGAGATTTCCTTTTTGGTCTTCGCAGAAGGTCCGGACCAGGTTGTTTTTTAGCTGCATACCTCCGGAAGCCTCCCGGTGGTAGTGTCCGGCGACCTTATAGTCGCAGCCGAGCCGCCAGCAGCCGCGGTCCATCGTTCCGATCCAGAGATCACCCCTGCTGTCCGGGTAGAGCGTGCAGATGTTTCCGGCGACGGCCATGCGGCTGTGAATTTTGCCGTCACCGTCGATCTCGTACAGTCCGCCTTCGGACGTTGCGGCCAGCAGGGTTCCCGCCTGCGAACGGCAAAGAGCGGTGATGTACGTATGGGGGTGAGGCAGTTCGTGTCGCATACGAAGCGAATCCCCACTGCGCTTGTAAATACGGTTGCCTGATCCGACCCACAACTGTTCCTCTTCGGCATATAAGGCGCAGTTCGGATAGTCGATCTCCGGGGAACAGAGCCGTCGGGGACGGTTTGTGCGGATATCATAGCAGAGAATGGCATCGTAGGAACAGATATAGACCAGCTCGTTGCCGTTGCCGCAGAGTGGACGCTTGGGCATCGGTCTTTGCAGAAAGTCGAGCGATGTGCCGTTGTAACGGTAAAGTCCGTAAGTAGAGTTGAGCCATATGGCTCCAAGTCCGTCCTGATAGATTGAGACTACCGAACTGTTGGAAAATGATTCGAGCCGGTTTGCGCGAATAAATCGGAATGAAGCTGCCGACAGAGGCCAAGGGATTAGGCATAAAATCGGCAACAACAGTTTCAGGAACTTGTGGTGAATGGTTTCAGAGAGGGCCATACGCAAATTTAAATACTCGTTTTCGATAAAAAAAGGATTCCGGCGAAAATCGGAACTATTTTTTTCAGCCGGTCAAAACTACCCGTAAATCCGTTCAAAATTACCCTGCGCCTTGGTCGGAAATTTCGCATATTTTACTGCGAGACGGAGATTGGACGCCTGTATTTTCGCCCGGGAATCAAAAATTACCCCTAAATCCGGACGATCCTATCCCTTAGGACTTGTGGAAAAATGATTAATTTGTAATATCAGAACGGAAAAATCCGACTAAACAGAATCAACCCAAACCTAAAACCTATGTTTAAAAAATCTACCCTGTTTGTAGTTGTATCGCTACTGGCGGGCGGCTGTATCGAACCGGATGATTTCGGTCCCGAAGGTACCTATATGGCTGAAACCCGCGCAACAGTAAAGGCTGCATCCCTGGAATACGCAGATGCGGAACGCGAACCGTACCAACTTCAATGGCATGCGGACGATGCCGTGGACCTTTATTATGCACCGACAAAGGTGTGGAAGACTTACGCCCGGACTTCGACGGAGACAGACGCTTCTGTTGCCGATTTTTCAGCCGAACAAGAATGGGAGTATGGCCGTCGGTCGCATATCTTTTATGCGATAGCCCCTTCCCGGGCGTTGTCGGAAACACCTGAATCCGATCCGTCGGGACTGCCGTTTGAACTGGCAGAAACACAGTTCGTGAACGACGGGTTTGAGAAATACATGATTAGCAGTGCGCTGACTGTCGTGAAGGAGTCGTCCGGAGAAAAGCACGTCGAACTGGAGCTCTCTCCCGCATTGTCGCTGTTAGATTTGGAACTTTCGGCAACCAGCGATTTCGTGCTGAAAACGCTCTCGCTGACCCCCGTCGGGGCCGGGACCGGCAAGGGTCTTACCGGTCCCTACAAACTCGACGCCGCGACTACGACGGTCAATATGCGCACAACGGTCGGTAATAGTGTGACCCTCGATTTCGGCGAGGGACTCACGATGGAAAAAGGCAAGTTCTATCAGGCCCGTGCGGTCGTGCTTCCGGCGAAACTTGCAGGAATGAATCTTGCAGTTTCGGGGAGTACGTCTACAAGTTCGCTCAAACTTTCAGTCTGTGAAGCGATGGACTTGAAACCGGGGACTGTCAATAAACTTTCCCTGAGCCTTTCACCGGGTCCCATCCGGCAGGATTACACTTTCAATGTCACTTCGGGAGCTATCGGTGAAGGGACCCCAAATAATAAGCAACTTATCTATTTGGGAGCTAATAAGACCCAAACTTCCGCCATTAAAGGCATCCGAATCGCCGAGAGCAAGGTGGATCTCGAATATGCGAATGGTGAAAAGAAATCTGAAGATGTTTTTTGGGAAGCTACTGCCCCTGATTGGATTGTACTCAGCCAAACGAGCGGCAAAGGTGCCGCCGATATCGACGTGATGGTGCTGCCGAATCTAAATCCCTTGAAAAAAGATCGCGTGGAGACTACCACCGACCTTTCGGCAAACGGCACGGCTAACACCTATATGGTCCATGCGCCCGGTACCTACCGTTTCGATGCCCGGGTAATGGGGAACGGCGATGCAGGAGTTCTCGACGGTGCCGGATTCACCGATTATAACGGTTCCGAGATCACTTCGGCGGCTTTGTCGGGCGGTGTGTCGGCGCATGTGCTCTGGCAGGAGTGCGTCAACCAGATTACGGACGTGAGGTACGATGGCACCTCCATCGAGTTTACAACGAGCGATTATGTTGTTCCATGTAATGCCGTTATCGCCCTTTGCGACGGAGCCGGACGGATCGTCTGGTCGTGGCAGATCTGGTTTACCGACGAGCTGAATGCCGATGATGTGATTGTCAATGCGAACACCAATGCAACGGCCGTAGCGCAAGGGTTAAACCGCTTCCCGCTGATGGATCGCAATCTGGGTGCAATGTGTAGGCTGGATAGTGATGCAACCAAATTTCCCAAAAAACGCGAGGGTGAGATCACGGTCATCCAATATACCGATGAGTCGAAAGCGATTCCTACAGGAGAATCATTCACCACAAAAGTCTACCAGTTCGGAGTGGGTTCGAATTCCTATTACAAACCGCTCTGTTACTGTGGCATGAAGTACCAGTGGGGACGTAAAGATCCTTTCGTGAGCCCGTATGTATCAGGTAGCTTCCCGGTTTTCACTCGTTTCGATGGTGATAACAACGAGATTGACCGTATTGTAACGAAGGATGGCGGATTTGAACAGGGATACGGTATAACTGTCGCTTCAGGCATTGTGGCTCCAGACACTTATTATAAATCCAACAATACGACGGATTGGCTGGAAGCTCATAATTTTGATCTTTGGGGTAATGCTGATGGCGATAAGGTCGATGGAACGACTAATGCCCGGCCGTATGGCGTGAAGACCGTGTACGACCCATGTCCGCCGGGATATATGGTGCCGACGATCGATGCCTTTACAGCTTTTTCGACGACCTGGGTGGTCGGCAGTTTCTCGAACGGTTATTTCTTCCGGGCTGGCAATTCAGACACCGCTGGCGTCTTCTTCCCCGCGGCCGGAGAAATCAACTCAGATGGTGCACTGGCAAGCATGGGATCCAACAGCTACTATTATACCGGAAGTATTGCCCGGGGATCGAATAATTTCTGTCGATTACAGGTAAAAAAAGGTGTAGTCAATAATAATCTTAATACGGGATCCGGTGGCGGTTTTACTGTGCGTTGTATGCGTGAAACACGGTGATTAGCATTAATCGACAGAAAATCAATGAATACGAATTATCTTGTTTTGAACGTGACATTATTTACCGCCTGTCTAACAATAGGCTGTATTACGGAATACGATATCGAATCCGATCATAAAAAGGATTTTACCGAGCGTCCCGTTCTGGAAACCAGGACGGGGCAGTATAAGGAGAAACCGGGCGATACGGAATGGACGGAAACGACCTCGCGGATTGTCTCCGGGAGTTGCCGTCCCGAAGTTCCGGCCCTGACGGCCTGGGGAGGCCGCAAGGACCTGACGGCGACGGATATCGAAGGTACGGACGGTTATTTCCGCCTGGGCCGCGTCGGGCGCCGCTGGGTCTTCGTCGATCCGGAGGGCGGGGTGAATATCATCCGTGGCACCCAAAACGTCGCTTATCCCGAGAGCAGCCATTTTGCATCGGCGGACGACTGGGCCGCCGAAACGGCGGAACTGTTGCTCGCCTACGGATTCAACCATGCAGATTTCACGGGCGTACGGCCGCAGTATCAGCTGAACGCCCGAAACGAGCGGATACTGAATCCCGCCGAGGGCCGAAAGAATTCGCATTCCGTAGCCCTGAACATGCTGCGGTCCTTTATGTGGGACGACGCCCGGAACCTGCCGTGGACCTATGACGACACCGACCGCGACATGAATCGGCTGAACCTGATCTTCGAGGAGCGTTACGAAACCTATCTCGACGAGAAAACCCGCGAGATTTGCGCACAGGTCGCCGACGATCCCTATATGCTGGGTTACCAGCTCGACAACGAACTGGGCTTCCGCGGGTGGGACTACCGGTACGGCAATCAGGATGTGCTGCTGCATAAGTTTCTCGCCCTGCCCGATGCGGCGGCGGCCCGCCGGTATGCCGAGGCGTTCGTCGTCGAGAAGGGGCTGAACCGCTCCGAGGTCATGACCGTCACGAAGACTGCGGATGTCGTCCGGCTCGGGCTTTCGGATGCCTATGACGAGTTCCGCTCGCGCGTCGCTGAAAAGTATTACAAACAGTATCATGACGTTATCCGCAAATACGACCGCAACCACCTGATCTTCGGCAGCCGTCTGCACAGCAACGGCAAATACGACAGACAGACGTTGCAAGCTTGTGCCAAGTATTGCGATGTGGTGACGATCAATTATTACGGGGTCTGGACTCCCGAGGCCGATTTCCTGGAAGAGTTCCGTTCGTGGACCGGCGACCGTCCGTTTTTCGTCACCGAATTCTATGTGAAGGGAGAGGACGCCAATTACGATGGGACGCCTTACAACAACCTCAGCGGAGGAGGCTGGGTGGTGCCGTCGCAGATCGCCCGCGGCGATTTCTACCAGAATTTCTGTCTCGGGCTGCTCGAAGCCGACAACTGCGCCGGATGGACCTATTTCGCCTACGACGACGCTTTTACGAGCACGGCCGACAACAACTGCAATAGGGGGCTGGTTTCGGCCAAATTCTATCCCTGGCTCGGATTCCTCGAAGGCGTGGGCCGCCTGAACCGGAATGTTTACGCCGTCATGGACCGTTTCGACAGGTGATCCATGTGGTATGATTTTCAAAAACTACTAATATTTGGAGATTTATGAAAAAGTTTATATATTACTTCATCGTCGCATGGTTGTTTGTTTCTGTGCCGTATTCCCTGATATCGGCGCAACCGAAACAAGATACTTCTTTGATTACGGGTACGGTCATTGACGAGCATGGCAGCCCGGTGATCGGAGCGACGGTCGTCGTTACCGGGACATCGTCGGGCGCTACAACCGACACCCGCGGGCGATTCACGATCAAGGGGGTGAATGCGGGAACGTTGCAGGTCCGGTTCATCGGCTACCAGACTGCCGAGGTTAATATCCAACCCAAGAAAACGCATTACGACATCACCTTGCAGGAAGAGATTCGTTCGGTCGACGAGGTGGTGGTCATCGGTTACAGTGCCGTTCCGCGCAAGGACTTGACGGGATCGGTGGCGGCCATGCGTTCGGATGAACTGATGAAGACTGGCTCAACCGATTTTACTTCCGCTCTGCAAGGGCGCATGGCCGGCGTGCGTGTCACGACGCAGTCGGGCGAGGCTGGAGCCGGCGTGGATATTACTATCCGCGGTACCAATTCGTTGAATGCCGGCACGGCGCCGCTCTATGTCATCGACGGCATGCAGATTGACGTGAATCAGGGAGAGGTGGCGACCTCTTCGGCCGGCGGTGGACAGAACACCTATAATCCGCTTGCATCGATCAATCCCAACGACATCGCGTCGATCGACGTGCTGAAAGACGCTTCGGCAGCCGCCATTTACGGTGCACGCGGCGCCAACGGCGTCATCATCATCACGACCAAGAGCGGTAGCTCCTCGTTGAAGACCGATATCAATCTGAATATGTATTTCGGCGTGCAACAGATTACCAAACAGTTTGATGTGCTTGATGGACAAGGGTATATAGATTACAAATTCGCACGAGGCACGGACAAGGAGATCTGGGGAAAAGATTATCAGGACGGCAACGGCGTGGTACCGCGTAATGTGGCCAAGGACGGTTTGCAGACTTTCAATTACCCGAACGCCATGACCCGCACGGGATTCATGCAAAATTACGATGTTTCACTGAATACCGTTGCGAACAAGACCCGGATCTCCGCCTCGCTGGGCTATTACGACCAGCAGGGTATCATCAAGAGCAACGGCTTTCAACGCTATTCGGGCCGCATCAAGATCGACCACGAGATCAACAAGAAGTTCTCGGCAGGCATTTCCGCGACCTTCGGGCGGGTGGACAACAAAGGGGCCGTGAGCAGCGGTGGCGTTTCCGGCACGGGCGGTTACACGGGTATCGTCCAGATGATGTACACCGAACGTCCCGTGATCCTGTACACGGCCAGCGAGCTGGCCGGAGAATATGCCGACTATGTCGACCTGACCTCGATGATCTCCAACGAAGTTTACAAGCGCTCATTGTTCGACCGGCTGCTCGGCAATGTCTACGTGCAGTACAAGCCGATCGCCGATCTGCGCATCCGTGTCAGCGGTTCGCTCTCCGATACGAATTCGAAACTGAGCGAGTTTTACTCCTCGCGCAGCCGTTGGGGGCGCGGCAGCGACGGACGTTCGCAGATCACGAATACCGGAACGCTCGGCTATACGCTCAGCGCGACGGCCGAATATACGAAATGTTTCTCCGGAGTGCACAATTTCGGAGCGTTGGCCGGTGTCGAGATCAACGGCTATCATTATGAACGTTCATCGACGCGTGTCGATAATTTCGAGGATGAGAGTACTGGGGTTTTCGACATCGGTAAGGGCCTGACGCCCCAGTCGTGGGGATCGGATGTCTACCAGACAAATCGCGCCTCGGCATTCGCCCGGTTAAGCTACAATTTCGACAACCGCTATTACCTAACAGTCAACATGCGCGTCGACGGTTCCTCGAATTTCGCCAAAAACAACCGCGTCGGTTATTTCCCGTCGCTGGCTGTAGCTTGGCGCATCGACAAGGAAGGATTTATGAAGAAGGTCAAGGCGATCAATAACTTTAAGATCCGCGCCAGCGCGGGTATTACGGGCAATGACCGGATCACCTCTTACTCCTACCTTTCGCAAATGGGATCGAGTTATTACGCTTCCAACGGCAGCCTGAATTACGGCATGGCCATCACCAATTCGGGAAATCCCGGGCTGAAATGGGAAACGACCTACCAATACGACGTGGGCCTTGACCTGGATCTTTTCAAAAGCCGCATCTCCCTGACCGCCGACTACTACCTCAAAGACACGCGCGACATGTTGTACAATGCCAGTATTCCCTCGCAGTCGGGTTATTCGAAGCAGTGGAAAAATCTCGGTCGCATGACCAATCAGGGTTTCGAGTTTACGCTGACCACGCAGAACATCAACCATAAGAAATTCGGCTGGACGACCACGATCAATTTCGACACGAACAAGACCCGGCTTATTTCACTGGGCGGTTCGGAGCGTTATTTCCCCGTATCTCAGAATTACGGTTCGTTCTCGGGACAGGAGCTCGCCCGCGTCGTTGTCGGAGAGCCTATCGGGGTGGTGTACGGTTATATCTGGGACGGCAACTACCAGCTCTCGGATTTCGACTGGACTGATCCCAATACGGGAACTCCTGTCGATCCTTCGGTCATTACCTCGGAAAATATGAGTCAGTTTAAATATACGCTCAAAGAGGACGTGGTCTCATTTGAGGGAAAGACCATCGCACCGGGCGACCGCAAGTACCGCGACTTGACGGGTGAAGGCGTCGTCAATTCCAATGACCGGACGGCTATAGGCGATACCAATCCGCTCTTCAACTTCGGCATCAATAACGAATTCCGCATCGGCAACTTGGATGTTGGTGTCTTTATCGATGGCTCCTACGGCGGTAAAATACTTAATGCTTTCCGCCGCCAATTGGAACCCTCGCTGGACAACAATATCAATAATCTTTCGACCGAGGCGTGGGCGGGACGGTGGACTCCCGAAAACGGGTCTAACGTCTATGCCCGGCTTCTTAACCAGACTGACCAGCAGGTTTCCACCTACTATGTGGAGGACGGTTCTTATTTGCGCATCAAAAATCTGAATATCGGCTACACTTTCGGCCAAAAGTATTTCGGCCGCTCGGGGATCAGCAAGCTGCGCGTGTACCTGCTCATTGACAACGTCTATACTTTCACCAAGTACTCAGGACTCGATCCCGAGGTGCGCTCGTACGAGAAGTTCCTGCGGGCCCTGGACCAGACCTCCTATCCGCGTACCCGGAACTATATGGCAGGCGTAAACATCACTTTTTAATTTAAGAATCAAAGGATATGAAACGATTATTATTATATGCATCGCTGTTGACGGCAGGTCTGTTTTCGTTTTCCTGCATCGACGATTTTTTGACTCAATATCCGTATTCGACAACTTCGCCGGAAACTTTCTTCAAAACCGAAGACGACTTCAAGCAGGCATTAAGCGGTTGTTACAGCATGATTAACTCTTCTCAAATGTCTTATTACTACGGTTTGATCTATGTGTTGGAAGGGTGCAGTGACGAGGTTGTGAGCAATCCGGCTTCGACCGGTACGCTTTACGACCTGTTGCGAGGCTCGTATCAAACTGACAATGCGCAGATTCGCAGTTTCTGGGTTCTGTTTTTTCGCGGTATTTCGCGTTGCAATACGCTTATCGAACAACTGAAAGGTGAGAACGATCTGACTCCCGAGCAGCGCACGGCCTACGAAGCCGAGGCGCGCTTCCTGCGGGGTTTCTTTTACTTGCATCTGGCGCAGACGTTCGGCGGCGTTCCTGTCTACGATGCGCCGGCTGTCGGTTCGACGGCAGCCCGCGACAACCTAGAACGGGTATACACCCAAATCATCGGTGATTTCAAATATGCCTGGGACAAGCTGGAAGATGCGGGTATCTTCAAGTCGAGTGCCAACCGTTGGACGGCGGCCGCCTATCTGGGATCGGTCTATAATTACCTGGCCAGCTGCAAGCGTTACGATGTCGGAAAGGAGCTGGTCGGCATCCAGCCGTTGAATGATTTCGGGTGGGTCGACGAGGAGACGATGAGCCTTGCGGCGCGCGACGTTCTGAAAGAAGTGGTCGAAAAAAGTCCCTATGAACTGCTCGACAAGAATAACTACCGGAAACTCTATTACGAAATGTCGAAGGAGGCGCAGTACAAGGAGTGCCTGCTGATGGCCGAATACGCCGAAAATACGAAGCATTGTATGGTGTCGTACTACGTGCTGAGTCCCGTTGGCGATGCCAAGACCGTCGGCGGAAGTTACCAGCGCATGTTCCCGACGATGAAGCTCTATCGTTCGTACGACAATGCGGATGTGCGCCGCGACTGCAATATCACGGGCGCCTACAATCCGAACAACCGGTACGGAAGCGACCTGAGCAAGATTCCTTCGGAGACGGTCGACGGTTACAGATACTATGTTCCGGCCGAATCGTCGGGCGTCGCCTCCGGAACCTCTACGGCGCTGTGGTGCACCGGCAAGTTCCGGGTCTCGGACCCGAAGGAGCGTTCCAGTATCAGTGCCAATCAATGTGTCATGAACTATCCATTGATGCGTATGGCCGAAGTTCGGTTGCAATATGCCGAGGCGCTCTATTTCACGGGCGATGAATCCGGTGCCCGCAAGCAGTTCGATCCGGTCCGCGAACGGGTCCTGGCCGGCGACGTTTCGCTGAAAAAGCTCAACGAGGCGTACTACCGTTCGGATTTCGTCGAGGAGCTGCTCGAAGAGCGTGGTCGCGAACTCTGCTACGAGTCGAAGCGCAAGATCGACCTGATCCGTTTCGGCAGAATTACGGAGACTATCGAAGAACTACCTTCGGAGGGCGGTCCCAACAACGTGGCCGTCGGCATCGACCTGCTGAAGGATAACTGGCGGAGCTATAAGATCTGGCTTCCCGTTCCGCAATTGGAGATAGACCTGAATCCTAACCTCGAACAAAATGCCGTTTATGCTGACTGATATGAAAAAAATATTGTTTTTACTGGCTGCCGGACTGTTCGGAAGTTGTTCGGCGCAGACGACCGCCGCTGATGAAGTGCTCTTGGTGAAGACGCCTTCGAAAGTTTCCCTGTTTCTGCCTTGCGCAGGACATGAAGCCCGCTATATCAGGGTGGACATGGACTATTTTCTCAATCCGGCCAAATGCACCCGGCTATGGCGGCTGACACGGGCCTATGACGTGGAGCGGACCGGGGATTATACGTTCCAGAACCGACTGAGTAAAGAATTCGTCTATCCCGGGGAGTGGGAATGCGCGTTCATGCAACTGAAAGAGGGGCGGCGGATGCCCGATTTCACGGGCGGTTTCCACGGCTACGAGGAATTGTCGGAGGTGAGTCTCTCGCTCGACGGCGAGCCGCAGGACCTTGCCCGGGTTGGGAACGGGGTCGGCCGAGAGGTGAAATTCCGGCAGAAATCGCAGATGTTCGAATACGGGACGGATCGTCCCATTGCTGAACACATCAAGGAATTGACCTTTTCGACCGGCGGGATCGAGATTGTACAACAGGTAACCTGGCTCGAAGAGGTCGAAGTGGATAACATGAAGCTGGCCATGCTGCCCATCGCCCGGAGCCTGAACGACGGTACGCAGATCACCGACCGGCTCGTTATGGACGATTCGGAACGGGTTTATGATGTAAGCCGTTCGGACCGGACGCTTTCGGTCGGGGGCCGGGACGTGCGCAAGGTCCGCATCTGGGGCCGTGAAAGCGGATTGTTCGCGGAGGTGGAAGTGGATTATGAGCCTTGGATGCCCCAGAACCGGTTCTTTTGCAGCATATATACGCCGCAGGACGGTTACAACAAACTCTATTTCGATTATTGCGGGAACCGGGTCGTTTCGCGCGGGGAGGTGTGGAAGTCCGAAGCCCGTTATCGGCTGGGGATTCTCGAAAAACAGGAACGCTGATGAGGAATTTACGGATAACCAAACGATTCGCAGCAGGTCTGGCCGTGGTCGGCCTGGCCTGCTGCACAGAATCTCCGGCCTGTGCGTCGGAGCCTGCGGAGCGGTATGATCCGGGGAATAATCCGATCTACCGGAAAGGCTGGATCGATTTCAACAAGAACGGCCGCAAGGATGTTTACGAGGACCCGGAGGCCGCCCTGGACGACCGGATCGAAGACCTGCTGTCGCAGATGACCGTTGAAGAGAAGACCTGCCAGCTGGTGACGCTCTACGGCTATAAGCGCGTGCTGCAGGATTCGCTGCCGACACCCGGCTGGAAGGATCAGCTCTGGAAGGACGGGCTCGGGGCTATCGACGAGCACCTCAACGGATTCGTGCAGTGGGGCAAGCCCCTGCTCGACTGCGACTTGGTATGGCCGGCGTCGCGCCATGCGTGGGCCATCAACGAAACGCAGCGTTTTTTTGTCGAGGAGACCCGTTTGGGCATTCCCGTCGACATGACCAACGAGGGGATTCGCGGCGTGGAGGCTTACCGGGCGACGAATTTTCCGTCCCAGCTGGGCATGGGGCATACCTGGAACCGCGAACTGCTGCGTAAAACCGGACGCATCGTCGGCCGCGAAGCCCGGCTGCTGGGGTATACGAATATCTACGCTCCGGTCCTCGACGTGGGACGCGACCAGCGGTGGGGGCGCTATGAAGAGGTTTTCGGCGAATCCCCCTATCTGGTGGCCGAACTCGGCGTGGCGATGGCTTCGGGCATGCAGACCGATTACCAGGTCGCTTCGACGGCCAAGCATTTCGCCGCCTACAGCAATAACAAGGGGGCCCGCGAAGGCATGTCGCGCGTCGATCCGCAGATGCCGCCGCGCGAGGTGGAGAATATCCATCTGATGCCTTTTCGGGAGGTTATCCGGCGTGCCGGGATTCTCGGGGTCATGTCGAGTTACAACGACTACGACGGAGTGCCGATCCAGGGCAGCCGCTACTGGCTCACGGAACGCCTGCGCGGCGAGATGGGTTTCCGCGGTTACGTCGTTTCCGACAGCGGTTCGGTGGAGTATCTCCACAACAAGCACCATACGGCTGTCAACCAGTTGGATGCCGTGCGGCAGAGCATCGAGGCCGGGCTTAACGTACGCTGCAATTTCTGGCACCCCGAAACCTATGTGATGCCGCTGCGGCAGCTCCTCCGGGAGGGACTTATCACCGAGGAATTGTTGGACAGCCGGGTCAGGGACGTGCTTCGTGTGAAATTCCTCGTCGGCTTGTTCGACAGACCTTATCAGACCGATCTGGCCGCTGCCGACCGTGAGGTGGACGGTCCGGAGCACAACGAGGTAGCCCTGCAAGCCTCGCGGGAATCGATCGTATTGTTGAAAAACGAAAACAGCACGCTTCCGCTCGATGCCCGGAAGATTCGCCGCATCGCCGTGCTGGGACCGAATGCCGACGCCCGGGGATTCGCCCTGGGACATTACGGCCCGTTGGCCGTCGAGGTCACCTCGGTGCTCGACGGACTGAAAAAGAATCTGGGCGCGCGGTGCGAGATCGTCTATGAGAAAGGATGCGAGCTGGTCGATGCCGCCTGGCCTTTGTCCGAGATTTTTCGGGAGGAGATGACTCCCGAAGAGAAAGCCGGGATTCGGCGGGCCGCAGAGGCCGCATCGGAGAGCGACGTGGCCGTTGTGGTCCTGGGCGGCGGTTCCCGCACCTGCGGTGAAAATTGCTCGCGGTCGAGCCTCGACCTGCCGGGCCGCCAGGAGGAGTTGCTGCGGGCGGTCGAGGCGACCGGAAAACCCACGGTGCTGGTGATGATAAACGGCCGTCCGAATTCTATCAATTGGGCTGATGCGCATGTCGATGCCATCGTCGAGGCATGGTATCCGGGAGCCCACGGCGGGCAGGCCGTCTACGAGGTGCTGTTCGGAGAGTACAATCCCGGAGGAAAGCTGACGGTCACTTTTCCGCGGCATGTCGGGCAGATACCCTTCAATTTCCCGTACAAACCTGCGGCCAATACCGACGGCGGACTCACGCCGGGCCCCGGCGGCAACCAGACCCGTATCAACGGGGCGTTGTATGATTTCGGTTACGGGCTGAGTTATACGACGTTCGAGTATGCCGACTTGCGGATCGAACCGCAGACGATCCGCCAGGACGAGCCTTTTAGGGTGTCGTTCGACGTGACCAACACCGGGCAGCGGGACGGGGACGAGGTGGTGCAACTCTATATTCATGACGTGCTTTCGTCTGTGACCACCTATGAAAAGAACCTGCGCGGCTTCGACCGCGTGCATTTGAAAGCCGGCGAGACGCGCCGTGTGACCATGCAGGTTCGTCCGCAGGACCTATCGCTGCTGAACGAACGGATGGAGCGGGTGGTCGAACCCGGGGATTTCGACGTGCTGATCGGGGCGTCGTCCACCGACATCCGGTTGAAAGCTACCGTCACGGTCGATGGCGAGGGACCCGTGGCGCCGAAAGAGGAGATTCGCTATCCGTATGCGCTCGACAAGGGTGGATCGTTGATCCTGCCGACCGGGGGCGATGGTCGGCCCGAAGGGGTGGAGATTCGCTGGTCGAAGGATTCGGAGGGCACTTTCGAGGTACAGCTCATGTCGGGCGGCGGCCAGTTCTTGACGGTCGGAAGTTATCCGATACGCTTCTCCCGGTCGGGGACCCTCTATCGCTTCCGTCGGACCAATGCCAGCGAAATGCGCATCCTGATTACCGAGGGCGGAGGCCGGATCGAGTCCCTGCGCGTTACCGAATGAGATACGAACATGAAAAAACTGCTTATTCTGTTGTTTGCGGCGATCCCGCTGCTCGCGGTTCGCTCCGCCTCGGCCTCCGGTATAGTCGAAACACAAGCTGCCGCCGCATTGGCCCGGCGTATCCTGCCGCGGTTGGGAGTCGGTATCCGGTTTGTGCACGTTCCCTCCGACCGGGACCGGTTCGTGCTCGAAATGCACGGTGACGAGTTGCTGATCTCCGGCAATTCGGCGGTCTCGATGGCCTTCGGCCTGAACTGCTACCTGCGTGAATATTGCCGTATCACGGTGACATGGTACCGACGCGACAAAATCGACGAGCCGAAGCGGTTGCCGGCCGTGGAAGGACGTGTCGAACGCGAGGCGCGGGTCGGCAACCGGTTTTTTCTGAATTATTGCACCTACGGCTATTCGCTCAACTGGTGGCAGTGGGACGAGTGGGAACATTTCATCGACTGGATGGCTTTGAACGGCGTCACGATGGCGCTGGCGACTACGGGACAGGAAGCCGTCTGGCAGCACGTCTGGCGGCGGTTCGGGCTGGACGACGATACGATACGCGGTTATTTCACCGGGCCTTCCTACCTGCCCTGGCACCGCATAGCCAATATCGACGCCTGGCACGGGCCGTTGCCGCAGTCGTGGATCGACGGGCAGCTGGAATTGCAGCGGCGCATCATCGCCCGGGAGCGGGAGCTCGGCATCCAGCCGATCTTCTCCTCTTTCACGGGGCATGTGCCCAAAGCCCTGAAAACGCTTTTCCCCGATGCTGACATCGAACGGCTCAATCCGTGGACAAGTTTCGAAAGACCGTATAACAGCTATTACCTGAACCCTGCCGAGCCGCTTTTCAACCGGATACAACAGGCTTACATGCAGGAACAGCGGCGGCTGTTCGGCGAGAGTTCGGTCTATGGGGTCGATCCCTTCAACGAGCTCGATCCGCCGAGCTGGGACCCGGAGTATCTGGCACGGGCCGCCCGGTTGACGTACGAGTCGATCACGCAGTTCGACAAGGATGCCGTCTGGCTGCAAATGGCCTGGGTCTTTTACCACAAGCGCAGGGATTGGACTCCCGAACGGCTGAAAGCCTATCTGTGCGCCGTTCCGGACGGAAAGCTGCTGATGCTGGACTATTATTGCGACAAGGTGGAGTTGTGGCGCAGCACGGAATCTTTCTACGGTCAGCCTTTCATCTGGTCCTATCTGGGCAATTTCGGCGGCAATACGATGCTTGCGGGCAACGTGAAGGACGTAAGCCGGAAACTGGACCGCGCCTATGCGGAGGCCGGGCGCAATTTCGTGGGGATCGGCTGCACGCTCGAAGGGCTGGATGTCAATCCGTTCATGTATGAATATGTCTTGGACCGCGCCTGGACGCAGTTATACGACGATGCCGGGTGGATCGACCGGCTGGCTGACCGCCATTCGGGACGTATTGATGTGCATTACCGGCAGGCCTGGCAAATCCTTTACGACAAGATCTACTGTGCTCCGAGCGGAAACCGTTCGGCGGCGGTTTGCGCCCGTCCGAACCTGAAAGGGCGGGCGAAATGGAGCAGTCCGCATCTCGACTACGACAACCGCAATCTACTGAGAGTCTGGGAACAGTTGACGCTCGCCCGGCCGGAACGGACAGCATCCAGCCGTTTCGATTGCGTCAACATTCCCCGGCAATGTCTTGAAAACTACTTCGGGAATCTGAACGAGCGGTGTATCGTCGCCTGCCGCAGCGGGGACCGGGAAACGGTCGCCCGGCTTTCGGCCCGGCTGCTGGAGTTGCTGGACGATATCGACCGGCTGGTCGCCGCAGATGCCTATTTCCTGCTTGGGAAGTGGATTGCCGACGCCCGCAGGATGGGGACGACGCCCGCCGAGAAGGACTATTTCGAAATCGATGCCCGCAACATCCTCACCACCTGGGGCGGCCGCGGCTATTCGCTGAACGACTATGCGAACCGCACCTGGTCGGGATTGGTGTCGGACTATTACAAGGAGCGCTGGCGCCGTTTCTACGACCGGCTGCAAAGCGGTGGCGAACCGGACGAGGATGCGCTGTTGCAGGAGTTGCAGGATTTCGAGTGGGAGTGGGTCGGCCGGAAGGGAGGTTTTGCGGAGAGGCCACGGGGAGATGCTTTCAGGCTTTGCAGATCGCTCTATACGAAATATGCGGCCGAAATCGACCGTTTCTATACTGAAAAGACCGAACGATGAAAATCCGAATATTTCTTTTGTCGATGGCTTTCAGCCTCGGCAACCCCGGTTTCGGGTAGCGAATGCCCTACGGGAACCGTTGCACAGTGGAATACCAAAAAATCCGGGGCCATGTCAGTGTCAGGGTCTTCCTGCTTGCAGTAGCGGAAATGATGCCTATGAAATAGCAGCACTCAATAAATAGAGCCGAATCTGGATTTTGTAAATTTCGGATTCGGTCTTTATTAATCTCATGCCATTTTGAATTTCCTGTCGGACCTCACCGAAAAGGCGTCCATATCGCGTCCAATCTTGTAGTTGGTGATCTTCGTATAAATTTGAGTTGTAGTAATATTCTTATATCCCAGCATTTTGCTGACTGTCTCCAAAAGTACGCTTTAAGCAAGCGAAGTCGTCATCGCGAAAGTGTGCCTTGCATAGGGCATGGTAGGATAGAGCGTGAGGCCCGCATATCTTGCCACATGCCGTCTTATTATTTGTAATTTCGCATGCACTACCGCACAGCGGACGTAATCTGCTGCTTGACATTCCCTTTCTTGTAGTTCATTTTCGTAACTCTGATTTGTCTTTGTCCTTGAGGCTCGGATGCAGGCCGTATTTGCGCTCCAAGTCACGCAGAATCTCCATTGAGCGCCGGGCCTCGCAATCGTGCGGAAGTGTGCAGCCCTGCTCATCGCCCCGCAGCGACACGATATGGAGATGCTCTCTGTCGATATCCTTATGTTTGAAGGCAATGTAAGGCTGGTTGCCAACCCATACGCTCCATATATTCGCGAGCAATCTCCCGAAGTTGTTCGTCAGTCAGTTTGTCTTCCGGTGATGGATTCAGCGAGGCATGGAACACCATATTGATCGTCCTGCAGTTGACTTCGAGGTACGGCCAAAAACCCACCATGCAGGCGTCGACATCCAACTGTCCGTGTTTTTCGAACGGTTCCAACATCTTCTGCCAGAAGAGTATTTGCAACTTCATTCTTATCGGCTTTTTCCTTGTTATAGCGCAAATCCCTACTAGGCGAGGAGCCCGACCTTATATTCGCAACCATTCTTTAGCTTGTTTTGCAAAGTTCAGAATCTCGAAACTCAGAGCTTTCAACTCGCGTGTGCGTTGTTCCAACAGGGCGATTTGATGCGGGATTGCAATGTTGGAGAAGTGGACATTGATGACCTTACGACCTGATTGTAGTTGTTGGCAAGTTTCTGAAATTGGAAATAAAGGTCGTTCTGCCGGGCAACGAACTGCATTTTCGAAGGGTTACGTCTGACGACAACGAATTCTTCGCCAAAGAGTCTTTTGACGATAAACCGGCTGCGGTTATGCTCCAGTCCGGCTTTGCAGAGCAACTCGTTGAAGCGGATGTTTTGCACCTCGTTAAGCCGGAAAGAGTACTTATAACTCGCAGTTTCAGGCTTCCGGACATTTCTGTTTGTCAGTTTTCGGTTGGTATCCATATATGGCTTAAAAAAGGGTCGCGACTGGGGAGCGACACCGGCCTCGCAGGGCGAGCACCTTTGTCGGACAAATGCCAATTTGTCGGACAAAGGTACAGCTCGCTGTTTCTTTGCAGAAACAAAAGTCCCGAGTCGAAGCGAAATAGATTTGAGTATTGATTATTGAGTTAATTTTATAAAAGCCATTATGGGGTGAACATAACAGCTCGCAAGGAGAGAGTCCTGTGATGAGCATTTGTCCTCATTAATGACTTTTATGTTGCCGGGGATCTGTTAGGGTGATAGACATCGGGTCTTAAAAACAGCTTCAGTCGAGAGCAACTTATTATTAACTAAAATTTTATGTATCATGCAAAGTGAGGTTCATGTAGGAATTGATGTTTCGAAATTCACATTAGATGTATTTATCCTCGAAGTCCGGTCGCATCGCAGATTCAAGAACGATTCGAACGATTTTCCGGCTATTCTTCAATGGATAGAGAAATGCACGAAGTACCAATCCGCTTTTATTTGCTTCGAACATACGGGCGTTTATTCGATGGCTTTGGCTGCATTCCTGGAATCGCAGCATATTGTATTTGCGATGGTCTCACCGTTGGAAATCAAACGTTCCATGGGTATTGTACGCGGAAAGAATGACGTCGTCGATTCCAAACGCATTGCCGAATATGCCTCCAGATTCCGGGACAAGATCGTCATGACGAAATTACCGGCCAAAGATATTACGAGACTACATTTTCTTCTCACGTTGAGAGATAAGACCGCAAGAACCTTGACCGGGTATATCGCGGCAGTAAATGAGGTTCAGAGGGGTATCGGGCATGAGGAACTGCCGGAACTGTTTGCGTCGTATGACGCCGTAATAACCGCTTTGAAATCGGAAATCAAGAAAATAGAAGCAGCGATCAAGCATATAATTAACACCAACCCAGACCTTAAAACCTCTTTCAAATTGATAACCTCGCTAAAAGGTGTAAGTCTTATCGTGGGGACATACATGATCGTATATACCTGTAACTTCACCAAATTCGCAACATGGCGCAAATTCGCCTGCTACTGCGGCATAGTACCGTTCAGCCATCAATCCGGAACCAGCGTCAAAGGCCCTGCGCAAGTAAGTCCTATCGCCAATAAACAACTGAAACGGTTGCTCCATTTAGCGGCGGTAAGTGCGGCTTCGCACGATCCGGAGCTGCGCGAATATTATATCCGCAGGCAGTCGGAAGGAAAATCGAAGATGAGCACGCTCAACATAATCCGTAACAAGGTAGTTGCCAGAGCATTCGCTATTGTAAAACGAGGGACTCCGTATGTGAACATCAGACAATATGCGACCTGATAAGAAAATTTCCATATAACTATTTAAACATTAATATATTGGCCATATAAACCCTTTAATAGCAATCTTTCGGAAACAAAATTTTTCCCGCTTTTTCTTGCTTTTGAACTTAGGATGCTCCCATCTGGCGATGGGAAAAAACGCGCCGGAGAATCTCTGACCAAAGTTTCGAAAATCCTCCGTTGCGGCTTCCGGAGCCGGGTCGGTTCCCGGTGCAATATTACAACCGTTTCGGGGTGTCCCGTCCTGAAAAAGGTTTACAGTGATTGATAATTAAAGATAAACATTTTGG
>OOAH01000678.1_pt1 | contig 37926 bp, 32 predicted proteins | sample 1671801 | NCBI WGS metagenome assembly OOAH01 (sample SAMN06348194, study PRJEB24527) | human gut metagenome | biome: human gut; feature: ankylosing spondylitis patient; material: feces | host: Homo sapiens | place: China | collected 2015-10 | reverse complement strand
TCTCCGGCGCTGACTGGGCGCTCCATGTTGCGCAGACCGCGCAGCAGCTCGGCGTTCTGGACAGAGTGGCGAAGACCACCGACCTGAACGCTCCCGCTTCCCGTGAGCTGGTCGCTGAGCTCCTGTTCCAGGGCATCCAGAAGGCTCAGGTCACCTACACCCCGGCCTTCGGCTATGTGACCGATAAGGTCATCGGTGCCAAGAACAACAGCCTCGGTGAGAAGAACTTCAAGCTCGACTCTGCTAAGTCCTCCGACAAGTGGGGCCGTCCCGCCACCAAGTGGACCTACAACACCGGCGACAAGGCCACTACCTTCGTTGAGAAGCCCAACCTGACCTACACCAAGGCTGTTACTGAGTGCGACGTCGCTCACGACGCTGGCCTGAAGGTCGACACCGCTTACACCCTGTATGTCAACGGCCAGAAGCAGCCCACGACCTACACGGTCAACCTGACCGACACCGTCACCAAGATGGGTGCTCAGGGCCGTCTGGTTGAGGTCTATGACGATACCATCGTCATGATCGACACCTTCCTCGCCAAGGTCACCTATGTTGCTCCCGCGGCTTATGACGCTCAGGGCCACCTGCGCACCGAGGCTACCATCAAGCTCGATGTCTATGCCACCAAGGGCTCCACTGCTGCTACCACGCTCACCCTCACCAACGGCGAGGATGCGTATCCGTATGCTGTCGGCGATTACGTTCTCCTGAACGCCTTCACCCTGCCTACCAACGATTCCAAGGTCAGCGGCGCTGTCGCTTACACTGGCACCGAGGGCGCTGACAAGTACGGCGAGATCGTTTCCAAGGCCACTTCTGTTGACGGCGCTCAGAGCGTGATCTACTGGAACGCTCAGCAGCACAACGTCGAGGGCACTGTCTATGACGATGCTGCCAAGTTCTACTTCGACAACGCGGGGAAGAGCACTAACAAGTTCACCTGGTTCTTCGATCAGTACAACAACCTCATCGGTAACGTTGAGATCGCTGCTGCTACCAGCTACGGCGTCATCAACTCCATCTGGTGGGCTGGCAACGCTGCGGACGGTTCCGGCGTTGCTAAGGCGAACGTCACCTACATGGACGGCACCACCGCTGTGGTCGACCTGAGCAAGATGACCTACTTCGACGAGACTGCTTCCGGCGTTGTGGCCCCCAAGATTGCGACCGGTAAGGTCACCCACAGCACCGGCATCCAGAACAAGGTCATGAAGGTTGATGGTGACTACTTCTACGTTGACTCCTACATCAACACCAACGCTGTCTGTGATGTCAACGGTATCCTGAACGGCCACCTCTTCCAGTTCACCACCCAGGCAAACGGCACTCTCGCCGCTGTCGAAGTCGCTACCACTGTTGACGCCAAGTTCCACAACGAGAACCTGTTCGTCAGCAAGAACACCCAGTACAACGGCAACAACCTGATCGTTGACGATGCCACCGTCTTCCTGGTCCGCAACAACACTACCAATCCCTACACCTTCAAGTCCATCGTTGGTCTCGGCAACATCGACAACTATGCTCAGGCTGAGGTCGACTTCGTCGATCTGAACGGTGATAAGGTCGCCGATTACGTCTACGTCATCGCCGATCCCGTTGCCGCCAAGGTCACCAGCCTCTTCTACTATGCCAACGAGCAGATCTCCTATGACGCCAAGACCGGTGTCTACACCATCCCCGGCTACGTTGACGGCGTGAAGGGCAACATCTATGGTGACAAGGACACTGCTAATGCCATCGCCCTGCTCAACGCCCTCGAAACCCAGGCTACCAATAAGGTCGCCGGCGGTCTCTTCAAGGTCGCTCTGAGCAACAACTTCGTCAAGGAGTATGCCGCCATCGCTGCGATCGGCACTGCGACCACCAGCTCCGTTGACATCACCGCCTTCACCGGCTATCCCATGGCTGCTGCCTACGCCGGCTACACCGTTAAGGTCGACTCCATCGTGGGCGCTGAGAAGGATACCTACAAGAACTCTGTCTACACCGACTATGTCGATGGCACCATCACCAACGACAAGTTCTACACGGTTTCCGGCAACGGCGTTGACGGCCTGACCAAGATGCCTCTGGCTCTCGGCGACGTCACCACGCAGAACGTCATCGTTGTTTACAACGCTGAGACCTCTGCCACCTCCGCCACCCTCAACCGTCTGGCGCTCCAGGTTTACGCTGTGAACAAGGTCGACACCTCCACCAACCCCGATCCTCTCGCTACCTCTTACACCTACACCCTGAACATCGTGAATAAGGACACCGGTGCTGTTCTCCAGTCCTACGCCAAGACTGTTAAGAATCCCGGTAATGGCACCTACACCATCACCCTTGCTGGTGCTGCTACTGAGTTCGGCGTCTCTACCGCCAAGCTCACCGCTTTCGGTCCCGACTCCATCACCCTCACCATCGACATCGCTGCTGGCAAGCTCACTGATTCTGGTGTTCTCAACGCTTACTACGCCAACTAATCATTGACGTAAGCGCAAAAAATCTCTGAATAGAGTTTCAGCCCCCGGCTCTTTTGAGCCGGGGGCTGTTTTTTGTTTTTCTGCGTCTCAGTCCGCGTCGCAGCCGAGCACCACATAATAATATGTTTTGCCCGCCTCATTGAACTGAATGGCGGGCGGGGCGAAATACTGATCCTCTTCCTGCTGGCAGAACCAGCTTACGCTGCTGTTGTCCCATATCGCCGCGTTGCCCCGGTTATTCGAGTTGTAAAACCCGCTGACACCGCGCAGCGCCCAGTGCTGCGTGTCGCTCTGCTCGCTCACCATCACAAGCAGCGGGTAAAAGCCGCAGTCGATCTTGTTGGGATTTTCCGCGCCGCTCAGACCATTGCCGGCGTAGCTGCCGTATTTGATGCGGCAGATTTTACCGTTTGCGATCGTCTGCGCCAATGCCGTGATGCGCTCCGCCGCCGTGCTGTCGGCCTCGCTGCGCGCGTCGGTCTCAGCCTTGAGCGCCGCGTCGATGCTCGCAAACGCGGCATTGAAGTCCTGCATTTTGATCGGGTCCGTCTTGACCCATTGCGGAAGTTTGTAATTTGTTGTCGTCTCCATGCTCTTTCCCCCAAATTTTGATAATGTTGGAAAAGGCAGCCCACACCCCCCTGCAAACGCGGGAACACTGATGCATGATTTGCCTTTTCATGATACGCCGTATCATGAAGCAGCGTTGCACACAACGCGGCAAAAAGCTGTACCGCCTCCGGTATTAGAATTCACGATACAACAACTTGCCGCGTTTTGTGCAACGATCGCCGTTGTGCGCGGGAACTTTTTCGGCTATCATACGTCTATAGAAGTATCCGAAAGAAACGAGGACTGACCGATGAAGAAGCTCCTTTCCCTCCTGCTCCCGCTTGCGCTGGCCCTTTCCCTCGCCGCCTGCGGCGAAAAAAGCGCAGACGAGGCCGCGCGCCAAACCCCGCCAACCCTGACGGTGACAAGTGCAAACGCTTGCAGCGTCACCCTCAAAAGCAGCAGCTACGACTGGACCTACACCCAGGGCCTACAGAGCATGACCGTCATTGCCTGCGGCGCGCACCCGCTGGACGAAAACTGCCGCGACATCACGCCTGTACTGGAAATGCCCTTTGCAGTATCAGCCGCCTATTTCTACACCGTGACGCTCGATTTCGGCGATAATTCGCCTGATTCCGTCAGTCTCCGCTGCTGGCCGTCCGACGCCTGGGGCAGCACCGGCATGCCGTCCGGGACCGTGACCGCCCAGCGGCAGGATAACGGCACATTCCGCGCAGAACTGCCGCAAAGCGACGGCATTTTCGCCGTCGACGCGCTCTGGGACGGCAGCAGTGCGACCTACACCTTCTGCACGCAGGCGGAGGGGAGCGAAGAGCTCCACCCGGGCGCGGTGCTCAGCATCGGCGAGAGCGAAGACATCCGCAAGATCGACATCTCGTGGCGCAGTGGCGGCGTGAACATCTATGCCGCCGAGCAGAGCGCGCAGATCAGCGTGAAGGAGGAATCCACCGCGCCGCTCGCCGAGAGCGAGAAGATGGTCTGCGCGATCGACGGCGACACGCTGCGCATCCACTTCCTCGGCGACGCTTACCGCGGCAGCTACGATGGGGAAAAGTATCTCGACGTGGGACTTCCGGCGGAGTTGGTCAGCGCCGGTCACTTTGAGGAGATCGAGGTCGAAACAACGGACGCCTACGCCTATGTGAGCGCCGATGCGCAGAAGATCGACCTTTCGACCGTCGGCGGCGACGCGCGCGTGATGTGCGCAACCTGCCCCACGGTCGAGATCGAGACGGTGAACGGTAGCGTGGGCGTGGTGGACGGCACATGGGGGAAAATCGAGCTCTCGACCGTCTCCGGCGCGATCGAGCTGGCGGGCGATGCGGAGAGTGCCGAGATCGAAACCGCGAGCGGCAAGGTGGATATCGCCGGCGCGCTCGGCGCGCTGGACTTCGAAAGCGTCAGCGGTGACCTGATTTTGGCTACCGAGCGTGCGCTGCGCCTTGATGCCGAAACGGAGAGCGGTAGCATCTATCTGACCCTTCCCGCGCAGGACGGCTTTACTCTCGACTATGAAACGAAAAGCGGCGCGTTCCGCTCCGCGCTCACCGAGCGCGAAGGCACGCTCATCGCCTGCGGCGACCGCGAAACACACTACACCGTGCCCGCGCTCGACGGCGGCGCGGTGAGCGAGCTTACGATCGAAACGATGAGCGGCGAGGTGACGATTGGAGCCTCTTCCTCTGGAAGCAACTGAAACGAAGAAAAAAGAGAGCGGCAGCGCCGCTCTCTTTTTTCGTTATTTTTCGTCGATTGCAAGCCACGTCTGGTCGAAGCCGTAGGGGAGCAGCTCCTTGATGTGCAGGTGCTTTTCTTCGTTGTCCTTATTCAGGCACACGACCTCCATGTCGGGCCCGAACTCGTAGAGCACCTGACGGCACGCGCCGCAGGGGTAGCAGTAGTCGTCGCTGCGCCCAGCGATGACGATGCGCTTGAAGCGCCGGTGCCCCTCGCTCACGGCCTTGAACGCCGCGGTGCGCTCGGCACAGTTCGTCAGGCCGTAGCTCGAATTTTCGATGTTGCAGCCGGTGAAGACCGCGCCGTCCTCACATTCGAGCGCCGCGCCCACGGGAAAGTGGGAATACGGCACATACGCCATGTCCAGCATGGCGACGGCCTTCGCCTTGAGTTCTTCTAACGTTGCCATAATAACGCCTCCTCACCAGTCTACGCCAAGATCGGGACGGACTTGCGTATCCATGATGTCCTCGGCATTATAGAATTGCAGATAGCGGCTGCGCGAGTGGCGCAGCGTGGTGCCGTCCGGATGCAGACGGTCGCAGATGACGGCGGAAATGTCGGGCTTCACATAGCTGAACGAACTCGTGCCGACGCTCGCGAAGATGCGGAAGCCCTGGCTTTGCAGGTACTTGAAGCGCTCGCCGGTCTGGTGCCAGTCGTCACCGTCGGGACGGCCGCCGTGGGGGTAGAACAGAATTTGCGTCGGACCGACGAGCGAGCCGACCTCGTCCGCCCAGCGCTCGGTGTCGTTGATGACGGTCTGGAGCGGTTTGGTGTCGAGGCGGATGTGGCCCCAGGTGTGGCTGCCGAACGTCCAACCGGTCTCCTTCAAACGCGCTATGACGGGCTTGACCGCTTCGATCTCGCTCGCGCGGTAGGCATCGAACGCGGGGCGGTCGGGCGAATCTGCCGCGATGTCGCGGTCATCCTGCGTGCGATAGCCGAGTATCCCCTGATAGCCCGTCAGCGAGAAGATGGCCTTCGCGCCGTTCAGCGAAAAGTCGGGGTGCTCGTAGACAAACTGGTCGAGAATGGGCGTCGCGTCGAGTTCCTTGGTCAAAAAGGTCTCATTTGTGTACGGATCGGTGCACTGCGCCCAGATCTCGCCGTCGTCGCCGACGACGAGCTTGCTCGTGAAGCCCTCGTCGAGCATATAGGGGTAGTAGTTCACGTCGTCAAAGCTGATGACGAGCGGCTTTTTGCCCTCTGGCAGCATCAGGGTGTTTCGCACCATGTGCGTGCCGGTCTCGTCCGTCACCTCACTCCAGACGTCTTCCATCGCGACTAAAATGTAGCCCTTGTCGTACACGGACTGCAAAATTTTGTTGTATTCGTCGACCGTCACCATCCAGTCGTCGAGGCCGTAGCGCTGATCCTGACTGGCATTGCAGTCGTGGAAGGCCCACTGCGGATAGGCGATGATCGGGTGGAAAAAGAGGTGCTCCACCACCTGATCCGGCCCCCAGGCCTGCGTGAGCTGGTCCTCCGACCAGTAGCTGCGCACGGCGTCGTAGGGGTCAGTTGTATCGTCAGTATTGTTGTCGGTGTCGCTGCCATTCTCGTCCGTGACGGTCTGATCGTCGCCGTCGGACGGCGTCGTCTTATCGCCGCAGGCAGTCAGCAGCGACAGCACCATCAGCACGCTGAGCAGCAGTGCAAAAAAGTGTTTCATGTCAAAATCTCCTCTCTCAAAACTGCGCGGTCATTATAGCAGACTTCACTTCTTTTGACTACGCTTTTCGAGCTTTTGTTCCCATTTGTAACTATTTACCACAAATAATGAAAGCGTCACAGCTTTTCGCATCCGCAGACGCGAAATGATTTCGAATCGTTTTTTGGCGCGACATGCGCGTGCCAAAAAACTCTTCTCGCTCCGCGCGTGTCGAAGCCGCCCTTTGGGCGGCAAGGCACGAAGCGGAGTGTAATTCTCAAAAAACAAGGGACACGGAAACCGTGTCCCTTGTTTTTTGAGGAATTAAAAGTCTGCGTTGCCCACGGTGCGGGGATGCAGCTCCACGTCGCGGATGTTGCCGATGCCCGTTAAATACATCACCATGCGCTCGAAGCCAAGGCCGAAGCCCGCGTGACGGCAGGAGCCGTAGCGGCGCAGGTCGCAGTACCACCAGTAGTCCTCGGGATTCATGCCGAGCTCGCGGATGCGCTTTTCGAGCAGCTCAATGCGCTCCTCGCGCTGGCTGCCGCCGATGATCTCGCCGATGCCCGGAACGAGGCAGTCCGCCGCGGCGACGGTCTTGCCGTCGTCGTTGAGGCGCATATAGAACGCCTTGATCTCCTGCGGATAGTCCGTGACGAACACGGGGCGCTTGAAGATCTGCTCGGTCAGGTAACGCTCGTGCTCGGTTTGAAGGTCGATGCCCCACTCGACGGGGTAGTCGAACTTCTGGCCGCTCTCCTTTAAGAGCTTGACGGCCTCGGTATACGTCACGCGGCCAAAGTCGGAACTCTCGACGTGCTGGAGACGCTCAAGAAGGCCCTTGTCGACAAAGCTGTTGAAAAACGCGAGATCGTCCGGGCAGCGCTCCATCACGCGGCGGATGATATGCTTGACCATCGCCTCCATGACCTCAAGGTCGCCGTCGAGGTCGCAGAACGCCATCTCCGGCTCGATCATCCAGAACTCGGCGGCGTGGCGCGCGGTGTTGGAATTCTCGGCGCGGAACGTGGGGCCGAAGGTGTAAACGTCGCCAAACGCCATAGCGAAGTTCTCGGCGTTGAGCTGGCCGGAGACGGTCAGGCTCGTCTTCTTGCCGAAAAAGTCCTTGCTGTAATCGACCTTGCCGTCGGGCGTTCTCGGCGGGTTCTCAAGGTCGAGCGTCGTCACCTGGAACATCTCGCCCGCGCCCTCGCAGTCAGAGCCGGTGATGATGGGGGTGTTGACATAGACGAAGCCGCGGCTCTGGAAGAACTCGTGCACGGCGTAGGCCGCCGCGCTTCTCACACGGAAAGCCGCGGAGAAGAGGTTCGTGCGCGGGCGCAGATGCTGAATGGTGCGCAGATATTCGACGCTGTGGCGCTTTTTCTGCAGGGGATAGTCGGGGGAGGACACGCCCTCGATCTCGATCTCTGTTGCCTTGACTTCGAGCGGCTGCTTGGCCTCGGGCGTCAGCACGACGGTGCCTCGCACGATGAGCGCGGCGCCCACGTTCTGCGCGGCGATCTCCTTATAATTAGAAAGAGAATTCGCATCCATCACGACCTGCAAATTGCGGAAGCACGAGCCGTCGTTCAGCTCGATGAATCCGAAGGTCTTCATATCGCGGATGGTCTTCGCCCAGCCGCATACGGTGACGCTTGCGCCGCCGTACTGCTCTTTGTCGGCGAAGAGCGCGGCAATTCTCACTCGTTCCATAATAATTTTCCTTCCTTTTGTGGGTTTTCACGGGATAATAGAGGTATTATATGCCACTTCCCGTGCAAATTCAAGCCCCGCTTTGTATTGACTTTTGACAAGTTGTATGTTATCATACAACCTTACCTCAAAAGGTAAACGTGAAACTTTCACCTATTACTTTACAGGAGGATTTTAACTATGAACAAGTATCTGGATATCGCCCCCGAGGTTGCCGAGGCCCTTGCCGCCGGTAAGCCCGTCGTGGCGCTCGAATCCACCATCATTTCCCACGGCATGCCCTATCCCCAGAACGTGGAGACCGCGCTCAAGGTCGAGCAGATCATTCGCGACGCGGGCGCCGTGCCCGCGACCATCGCCATCATCGGCGGACGCCTGAAGGCGGGCCTTTCCAAGGAAGAGATCGACTACCTCGGCCGCACCGGCGCGGGCATCCCGAAGGCTTCCCGCCGCGACCTGCCCGTGCTCGTCGCGCAGGGCAAGGACGGCGCGTGCACCGTCACCACCACGATGATGATCGCCGACATGGCGGGCATCCGCGTGTTCGCCACCGGCGGCATCGGCGGCGTGCACCGCGGCGCGCAGGAGACGTTCGACATCTCCGCTGACCTCGAAGAGCTGGCCAACACCTCCGTCATGGTCGTGTGCGCGGGCGCGAAGTCCATCCTCGACCTCGGTCTGACGCTCGAATATCTCGAGACCCACGGCGTGACCGTCATCGGCTACGGCACGAGCGAGCTGCCTGCGTTCTACACGCGCAAGTCCGGCTTTGGCGTCGACTACGAGCTCGACACGCCCGAGCAGCTGGCCAAGGCGTTCCACGTCAAGCGCGAGCTGGGTCTGCGCGGCGGTCTTCTCGTCACGAACCCGATTCCCGAAGAGTACTCCATGGACAAGGAAGTCATCGACAAGGCCATTGCCGAGGCCGTCGAGGACGCGAAGAAGGACGGCATCCACGGCAAGGCCACGACGCCGTATCTGCTCGCCAAGATCAAGGACCTGACCGGCGGCGACAGCCTGGATTCCAACATCCAGCTCGTGTTCAACAACGCGCGCCTCGGCGCGGCGGCGGCTGTGGAGCTCAGCAAGCTCGAAAAGTGAGATATTTTGTCATCTATCTCGCCGCGATCAATATTCTGACGTTCTGCGTCTACGGCGCAGACAAGCGCCGCGCCAAAATTCAGGGCGCGCGGCGCGTGCCCGAAAAGACTCTATTTGCACTCGCGCTGCTGCTCGGCAGCGCGGGTGCTCTTTTCGCAATGAGGGTCTTTCACCACAAAACGCGGCACTGGTACTTCAAGTTCGGCATTCCGGCGATCTTACTTGCGCAGATCGCTCTGGGGGTGTTCGTGTATGTGCGTTTTTTCGCGGCGTAAAAAATTTTTGGGAAATTTTCGGGTTTCGTGAAACAAAACAGACGTTTCTTGCGTCTAATTAAGGAAGCAAAGGGAAACTGGGCGAAGAGGGAAGATAAAGAATTTATGAATTTTCCATTTTCCTGTTCCCTTATTTCCCGCGGCATGGTAAAATACCATGTATGAGAAAGGCTCTGTGCGCGCGGAGCCGACAACAACAAACACGAAAGGATGAAGATCACATGAAAAAATTTCTCTCCTTGCTATTGGCTCTGACATTGGTCCTGAGCCTCGTCGTCGTGCCTGCAAGGGCGGCGGACGGTAAGGAAAGCAGCGAGCCTGCCGTCACTGTCACCGGTCTGAGCATTGCTGCTGGCAATGTTGATCGAGGCGTTCAGAAAACGTTCTCGCTCGCAGGAACGCCGACTGTCACCGACAATAAGGTTCCCGCAAAAAGCGCACGAATCACTTCCTGCGCTTGGACTGTTCCGAACTTTACCGGTAATCCCGGTACATCCCCTCAGACAGCTACCTTGACCGCGTTTACGCCTACCACCGGCAGTAATACCGTCAAGGTTTCCTGCGTTGTTACGGTTGAGTATGTTATGACTGCTGCCGAGGGTGGCGGCGAAGATACGATCAAGACCGTGTCCAAAGTCGTTAACAGTGATCCTTTCACCATCGCTGACAAGCTTCTCCCGGGCGACATCACCACCGTCACCTTCAACGGCAGAACCTATTCTGTGACGGACGGCGCGGTCAACATCTCCCTTCTTGATAAAGAAACCATCGCCTCCGCCGACAACAAGTGGTCTGCCGCCGCAACTGGCTATGTGATCGATAATACGACGAACAAGCCCACCTATTCCGATTCCACGCATAAACTGACGGTGAAGACGACGGCAACGACTCCGCTTTCAACCGAAATCACAGTTACGACTACGGCAGCCACCGTGACCGCAAAGGCAAGCCTTACCGAGGTCATCTCCGGCGGCAAGACCACGCTCACCGCCACCTCCACCGGTCTCAGCAACGCCGCCACCTATGCGTGGTTCTACAAGATCGGCGACAAAGCCGAGACTCCGATCGGCACGGGCAAGTCCCTCGTCTGGACGGTCCCCGCAAACGTTACGACCGCGACCGACTACTCTGTTTACTGCAAGGCAAGCGAGGGCGATAAGCTCGCTAAGACGAGTGACCCCATCACGGTCAAGAGCCTTCCCGACACCTATACCTTCACTGTCGTCCCCGCAAGCGTTACGCTGACGCAGATCGGTCAGACCGCGACTTTGGCGGCGAACTTTATGAATACCTCCACTTCTCCCGCTACCCCGGTCACTCCGACCTACTCCTTTGTTTCCGCCAACCTCAACATCGCAACTGTGACGTACCAGACGACCGCCGCGCCGATCGTAACGCTCAGAGCAAGCGGCTCTACCACTGTCACCGCAAAGGCAACCTATAAGGGCAAGGACTATGTGCAGAACATCCCCGTTACCGGCGCCCTGATCGAGGCGACCCTCAGTGCTGTTCAGAACGGCACTTCTGTGAACTACAGCTACAGTGATCTTGTCAACGCCGCGCAGGCCGCCATCAACAAGACCTACAGCACCGCCTACACCTACGAGACCGTCTATTCCCTCAGCGGCGTCACGCAGGTTCCCTCCACCACCGCCTACGGTGTCGGCACGAGCAATGCTTCGTACAACTATCCCACCGGCGGCTCCGGCTATCTCTACTTCAAGGCAAATCTCTCCGGCATCGGCACTGCAAAGTTCACCGCCACCGTGACCACCCGCGTTGCCAATTCTAACGTTCCCAAGACCTACAGCGTTACGTTTAACGTTCCCGTAACGCCCAGCACGACCACCTATGCCGACCAGTATCCCGAGCCGGTCGCGGCTTACGGCAACACCTATCGCTATTACGTTCAGGTTCCCTCCGGCGCAAGGTATTACTATGTTGCCGGTGTGAACACCGAGCCTGTCGACTGGAACAACGGCAGCACCCAGAAATACTATCCCACCACTGCCGCCGCCAATCTCTATTCCCTGACCGACACCAACTTCATCAATGGCAAGTGCACGCTGTATGTCGTGACGCAGGGCACCGACAATAAGCTCTACTGCGGCACCATCAGCGTCTACCAGAAGAACTACAACATCAACTACAACGGCGTGGCCGGTGAGACCGTCCAGTTCGCGCAGAGCGACTTCAACGACTTCATGAACAAGGTCGCTGAGGCCCGCGGCGACGCCAGCAAGAGCAAGTCCTATCCCTATGTCACCTTCGATTACGTGACCTTCTCCCTGCCCACCACCGCGCAGGGCACGCTGTACTATGGCGGCACCGCCATGTCCACCAGCAATTCCTCCGGCGCGTTCAACACCCGCACCAAGGTCACCAACCTCGATAGCGTGACGTTCGTCCCCAACGACAAGACCACCGCGAAGACCATCACGCTGAACTTCACCCTGTACGCGACCCGCTATTCCAGCTCCTCCACGAGCCGCGGCACGACCGTGAGCTACTCCGGCAGCGTCGTCGTCAACCTCGTGCGCGAGGACATCAAGTACACCGTCTCTCAGGGCGACAGCGTCCGCTTCGACGAGAGCGACTTCCTCAGCTACCTGCACTCCACCAAGGGCTACAGCAGCAACTACACCATCGACTACGTGACCTTTGACCAGAGCGCCGTCTCCGCCGTCAACGAGGGCTCGCTCTACACCTACTACAGCGGCTACAACTACGGCGGCTCCGTCAAGACGACTGACAAGTTCTACTACAGCGCCACCGCCAGCCAGAATGCGCTCAGCGACGTCGCGTTCCTCGCCAGCCGCTACGCCAAGACCGGCGAGACCGTCTACATCCCGTTCACCATCTACGCCCGCTACGGCACGACCGGCACCGGCACCCGCCAGCTCACCGGCACCGTGGCCATCAAGATCGGCCAGACGATGAACTTCATCGACGTCAAGACCACCGACTACTTCTACAACTCCGTCAAGTGGGCCGTCGGCAAGAACATCACCAACGGCACGTCCAGCACCACCTTCTCCCCGTACAAGTCCTGCACCCGCGCCGAGATCGTGACGTTCCTGTGGCGCGCCGCCGGCAGCCCGGAGCCGACCACCACCCGCAACCCGTTCCGTGATGTCAACGCCGTCACGCACTCGAGCTACTACAAGGCCATCCTGTGGGCCAGCCAGAAGGGCATCACCTCCGGCACCAGCACCACGGCGTTCTCCCCCGATCAGGTCTGCACCCGTGCCCAGATCGTGACCTTCCTGTACCGCTACGCGGGTCAGCCCAGCGGCTACTACTCCAACCCGTTCAAGGATGTGGGCGCCACGAGCGAGGCGAGCTACTACAAGGCCATCCTCTGGGCCGTCGGTAAGGGTATCACCACCGGCACCAGCGCCACGACGTTCTCCCCGTATGCTTCCTGCAACCGCGCCGAGGCCGTGACGTTCCTGTATCGTTACACCAACGGACTTTAATGCTTAAAACGAAAGCCCCGCTCAGCGGGGCTTTCGTTTTAGCTTTTTGCGCTCCGCGGCAGCGCACGCGCCGTAGGCGCGCACGTTTGCGGAGCGAGAAGTGTAAATCCTGACGCACATGTCGTCAGGATTTACGATTTCATTTTATTTCGCCGCGGAGCGGCGAAACTCTGCGAGGCTTTTTGGGGGGGCGTGGCCCCCCTTGCCCCCCCTGTAAGGCGACTGACGGGGGCGAGCGGTTTGCGTTTACTCTTTTCCATTCTGTAAACTTTTGTTCAAACGCCTTTACGGGGGTCGAAAAAGCGTGTAGAATGGCAGCATCAAGATTTTAGGAGTGTTTTTTGTGAACAAATTCCGCGATGCCCTTTACCGCTTTATGTATGGCCGCAATGGCGTAGATGCGCTGAACTGGGCGCTCGTGATCCTTGAGCTGGGCGTGAGCATTCTGAGCTCGATCATCCGCGTGCAGGGCGTTTCCCAAGCGCTGTACTTTGTGTCGATGGTGCTGATGTTCATCGTGCTCATCCGCATTTTTTCGCGCAATCTCGCGCGCCGTCAGGCCGAGAACGCGAAGTTTCTGACCTGGTGGACGCCGAAGGCGAACGCCATCCGCGGCGCGAAGGCACGCCGCGCCGACAAGGCGCACAAATACGTCCGCTGCTCCTGCGGCGCGTACTGCCGCGTGCCGAAAAACATCGGCAAGGTCGAGCTCACGTGCCCGAAGTGCGGCAAGAAAAGAGTCGTGAAAACGTGAAAGAAAAAATCCGTCCCGCGGGACGGATTTTTTTGTAAGAAAACCGGTTTTCCGCCGTCCTATAGACAGAAAGGGGGGTGAGGGCGCTGACGAATTTTGAAGAGGTGTACGCCGTGTACTTTGACGATGTGTACCGGTATCTGCTTTCGCTGTCCGGGAGCGAGAGTACCGCCGAGGAGCTGACGAGTGAGACGTTTTTCCGCGCGATGGACGCCCTCGACCGCTTTCGGGGCGAGTGCAGCGTGCGCGTGTGGCTCTGCCAGATCGCGAAGAATCTCTATTATTCGCAGCTGCGGCGCGAGAAGCGGCTTGCCCCGCTCGAAGACTGCCGGATCGCCGAGGAGAGCCACGAGGAGGAGTTAGAAGATCACAGCGAGGCCGCACGCATCCAGGAATTGCTGCACGCGCTCAGAGAGCCGTACAAGGAGGTCTTCATGTGGCGCGTGTACGGTGAGAAGAGCTTCCGCGACATCGGCGCGCTCTTCGGCAAGACGGAAAACTGGGCATGCGTGACGTATCACCGCGCCAAGCGCATGATCCGCGAAGGATTGGAGGACGACTGAAATGGACAAAACTTGCAGCATCGTGCAGGATCTTCTGCCGCTCTATGAGGAAGACATGCTGCGCGAGGAGACGAAGAAATTTGTGGACGGGCATTTAGCGCAGTGCGCGGCCTGCCGCGCCGAGCTCGACGCGCTGAAGACGGACGTGAAGCCCGCGCCCGTCAGCGCGCAGCCGCTGCGCGACTTGAAGCGGCAGCTTCGACGCAAGAAGCTGGCCGCCGTGCTGCTGGCCGTCACGCTCGCGCTGACGCTGGCGACGGCGGGATTCGCGTACCTCACCGCGCCGCAGTATTTGCCGTACAGCGAGACAGAGTGGGCGATCTCACGCTCGCCCAGCGCGCTCGCGGACGACGGCTCGGCAGCGGATGGGCTTTCTGATCTCAGCGGCGCGGAGAGCATCTCCGTCAGCCTGCTCGTGCCGGTCTCCGGCGCAGAGGTCACGAACACGCAGGACCCCAACAGCGGCAAAACCATCTACTTCATCACCGCATGGCGCACGCCGCTCGACACATGGCGCGGCGCATTCGACAAAACCGGGGGCGCCCCGAACACACACAGCGCAAATGATCGCACACAGCGCGAGGCGGACGCACTGCAAGGCGTGCTCGCCAAGGCGGAGTCCGCGCGCACGCTCTTCACGCTCGACGCCGCAAATTGCACGGCAGTCTGCTATTCTCAGAACAACGGGCAGGACGATGTGCTGCTCTGCGGCAGCATGAACGGCGGCATCATTTCTCTGCCGAGGCTGGCGTTGGGCTATTACGTTTTGCTATCGTTAGCACTCCTTATTACGCTGGGTATTGCATTTTTCGTCTGCCGCAGGAAGAAAACGGGCAAAGCGCTCGGCTATCTCGCGCTGGTTCCCGCGAGCTATCTTGCCGGTCATCTACTCGTCAAGGGTTTCACGACGACGAGCTACCAGATGCAGCGCGACTTCTCGCTCATTATCCTCGCCGCCGCGCTGATCTACGCCGCGGTCATGCTGGCGATCAACCTCTGGCGGCAGAAGCGGGAGAAGGTGTAAAAGAGGAAGAGACGCATTCGCGTCTCTTCCTCTTTTACAATCAAATTCGAATGCTCAAGGCCCTTTGAGCAAAGCCGTGATAGTCCGCAAATGCGCTTTGCAGGCCGTCGATTCCCTGCGTTTCCCATCAGTCTGCCAGATACAGCATACCGCACATACAGGCAAACTTTTCATAGTACGATCCGCAGACCGCCTCTTCAAGAAACTGCTTTTGCCTGTCTGGGTCCGTCTCCGTAAGCGCGAGGCGCAGTTTGGCACGGCTTGCTGCCGCGACCTCGGTAAGCTGCGGTGTATGCCAGTTCACACAGTCGATTTCTGTCGCCTGATAGGAGAGAAGATGGGCGAATCCCTCATGAAATGTGTAAGCATCCAATCTTGTCAAATAGTCTGTACTTTCCAATGCGGCATCTGCCGCCGGATAGCGGTGTCCAATCAAGAGATGCGTAATCTCATGCGTCAGCAGATTCCGAATGATGCTGTCGAGCTGGTCGAGCTCCGCATAATTGCACCAACGGATGAGGTCAAAGATGAGATGTGCCTGCCCGTCGGGCGAGTGTGCCGCAACGGCGTCGTAAGGCTCGGGATAACCGACGATCAAATCAAGTGTCGGCTGTACCGCCTCCCAATCGGGGAAAAGCGCGTCCCAAATCGGGCGGTTGACGGGGACAAAGTGCGCAGCCGCTTCACAGATACGGCGTTCGAGCTTGCGCACAGTCTCTCGGAGAGCAAGATCCTCAGGCGGCGGAGTAAATGCATTCCTGCCAAGATCTGACGAAACCGAGGTGTGTTCAAAGAGCCATGAAGCACGAAAAGCGTCGACGCAGCTGCTCTCGATATATGCCTGTGCGATCGAACTGTCAATCAGCATTTTCAGTCCCTCTCTTTACGAAAAACCTCTTTTGCCGTAACAGACAAAAGAGGTTTTTCCTTGGCGCAGCGGGAGGGATTCGAACCCTCGTGAGGTTTCCCTCAAACTGATTTCGAGTTTTATACGCAAGTGTCGGTTTGATGATTTTCAAAGGCTGCTTTTGGCAGTTAAATATTTGCTCTTAAAGCCTTGATATTAAAGACTTTTCGGGATTTCCCGACAAATTGCCCGAAAACACAGGAGAGTTCGAATAAATGCTGATTTTTGCGTTTTTTGCAAGAACTGAGGCGTTTTTGCAAGAACTCAGGAAAGAACAGAGGCAAAATAATAAGAAATGGCAATACACAGGTACGCCTACACCGACAAAATATTTTAAGAGGTGTATTGCTATGAACGAAACCGCAATCAACTGGGATTCTGTTCCCGAAATTATTACCAAAGACCAACTATATAAAATCTGTCACATCAGTAAATCCACGGCGCTGTATTTGCTTAGAAGCGGCAAGATACCGTGCGAATACAACGGCAAGAAAACACGATGTTATAAAATCAAAAAGAAAGATGTTATCAAATATCTTGAAAACCGAAAGGTGTTTCCCGAATGCTATTCCGCCCCGGCAGGATGGTATAGAGGTAATTATTCTATAAAATTGGAAACAAAAATTCCGGAAAGTGCTCTCAAAAATTTGAGGCAATATTATACTGAAATGCTTGCGCAATATCCCGATGTGATGACCGCAACGGAGGTTTCAAAGATTATCGGTTACGGCAAAACAACGGTCAATAATTGGTGCAATAAAGGGTACATTAAATCATTTAAAAGGAACAACACAAACCATATACCGAAAGTCTATTTGATAGAATTCCTATGCTCAAAATATTTTCGTACCATTACCCGAAAATCAAAGTGGCATATCGGAACATTGCAACAATTTCCTGTTTGGCTAACGGTAAACGGATTGGACAATAAAAAGTGAATTTTCACTATTCGTTCGTTGTACAAACGCAAATCAAACGAATATAACGATAAATAACTATAATATAACGAAAAACACATTGTCCGTCTCAAAAAATGGCACGGCTGCCGGATGTTCGTTGTAATTTTTGGCACGAGCATAAAATTTACAAATTTATCAATCGCACATTCGCAAAAGAAAACCTCTTTTGATACAATTTGAGTATCAAAGGAGGTTTTTACTATGACTGAAACATTATTTGAACAATTCGGCGGTACATATACCAAGCAAGGCGATTATCTGTTGCCAAACTTAGCTTTACCGGCTGAAAAAGAAACAGGCAACATCGGCATTTGGACAACGAGGCATAAACGATATTTGAAACAACATCATAAAGTGCTTTATTACAATTTGCTCACAAGCGGTAAATTGAACAGTTATCTTGCCGATATTGAGCAGCAAGCGCAACAACTTTTTCTCCGGCTGGTAAAAGAACTTGCCGAGAAAGAAAATGTAACCGAAGAATTAAAAGCAGATGATATGTTGTTGTGGGTACAGAAAATGAACAATATCCGTAGCAGAGCAACAGAAATTGTAAATAACGAAGTCGTCTATATGTGAAAGTAATCGTCCGCTATTCGTTTGATTCAAATAAACGAATATAACGAATAAACCTAACGAAAAAATCAGCGCTAACTTTGAATGTAAATTCATTGTCGGCACTGTTTTTTGTTTTTATAGCTATCCCAAAGTATCAATTTGATACTTTGGGAACTATAAAATGATACTTTGAAGTGTATTTTATTATGCCTTCGTTATTTATTCGCCAAACGAAAGTAAATATTCACTGAATTTTCACTTCATCCATTGACAAAGGGATAAAAATGGGTATAATTACAATTGTAGAACTATAATTTATTTGGAGGAACACCGATATGAATTTTGAAACGGAAAATATTGAATTCAAATCCGGATTCACCGAAGAAATATATAAAGAGGTTATTGCATTTGCAAACACAGACGGCGGCGTTTTGTATATCGGTATTGATAATGACGGAAACGCTGTCGGCTTGAACAATGTTGATGACGAATATACTCGTATTACTAACGGAATTCGTGATGCTATTCTTCCCGATGTTACAATGTTCGTGAAATACACTATTCAGGAAAACAAGGTCGTTCGCATTACAATCAGTGAGGGTACGAATAAACCGTATTACTTGCGCTCAAAAGGATTGAAGCCAAACGGTGTTTATGTCAGACAAGGCACTTCAAGCGTGCAGGCGTCAAGTGAACAAATCCGCCAAATGATTAAGGACAGTGACGGCGACGATTTTGAATCAATGCGTTCCATTGAACAAGAATTGACTTTCACTTCTGCCGCTGCTGCGTTTGAGAGTTATGGCGTTGATTTTTCGGAAGAAAAATACTTGGCTCTCGGTATGATTCATAAAAACGACGGATTGTTTACCAATTTGGCACTGCTTATGTCAGACCAATGTCAGCATTCAATCAAAGTTGCCGTGTTCGGCGATGAAGAAAACACTACTTTTAAGGATAATCGAGAATTCAAAGGCTCGATATTTAAGCAAATTGATGAAGCCTTTCGATATATTATGCTTAGCAATCGCACATCTTCTGTTTTCAAAGGCCTTGAACGCATAGATAAATCCGATTACCCCGAAGCTGCTTTGCGTGAGGCGTTGCTCAATTCGGTTGTTCACCGTGATTACAGTTACAGCGGAAGTATTATCATCAACATCAACGATAAGCAGATGGAATTTGTATCTATCGGCGGACTGCTTCCCGGTTTAACGGCTGATGATATTCGTAGCGGTATTTCTCAACCGAGAAACAAAAATCTTGCCGAAGTATTTCACCGCTTGAAGCTTATTGAAGCCTACGGAACCGGCATACGAAGAATTTACAAATTGTATGAAAATTGTTCCGTTCAACCTCGTATTGAGGTAACACATAACACATTCAAAATGATTTTGCCGAATATGAGCGTTGCCGAGCCGTTGGCGGTCGAGACTTATTTAACACCGCAAAAGGAGCAAATTCTTGATTATATTTCTAAAAACGGACAAATAACAGAAGCTGAAATTATGGATTTGCTCGGCGTTAAAAGAACAAGAGCTTACACCGTTGCAAAGCAAATGTGCGATGAAAACTTGATTGTTGCAGTCGGTAGAGGCGTGAATAAAAAATATATTGCACAAAACTGAACAAAATGATACTTGAGAATAAATTAGGGCTTACCAGCTCCGCCGACCTTGCCCGTGCAGAAGAACGAGTCAGCAAGAAAAGGGCTTCGGAATTATTTGATTGCAAACTGCTTGATTCCTTTCCGGCAGGTAAATTCGAAACTTTCCAAATAATACACAAGTATTTGCTTGAAGATATTTATGACTTTGCCGGAGAAATTCGCACGGTCAATATTGCAAAAGGTAATTTTCGCTTTGCTTCGGTTATGTACTTGCAGGAAGCACTTGGGAATATCGATAAAATGCCACAGTCAAACATTGACGAGATAGTGGAAAAGTATGTTGAAATGAACATTGCCCACCCATTTCGTGAAGGCAACGGCAGAAGCACCCGCATTTGGCTTGACCATATATTGAAAAATGAAATCGGCAAGGTTGTGGATTGGAGTAAGGTGGATAAGGAAGATTATCTGTTTGCTATGCAACGCAGTCCGATTAAAGATGTGGAAATCAAAGTGTTATTAAAAGGTGCACTTTCTGACAAAATTAACAGCCGTGAGGTCTATATAAGCGGCATAGACCAAAGTTATTACTACGAAGGTTTTACAGCCTTTAATACGGAAAAATTGTAAACTTCCAAAGTGTCATTATAGAGTTCCAAAGTGCCAAATTGGCACTTTGGAAGTGCTTGATGTGTTGGATTTAATAAAAAACCCATCTGTAAAGCAAGCCGAGCTTGTAGAACAAACAGGAAAGTCCGTCAGAAGTATAAAGCACGTTATATGCTCTCTGAAAGAGAAACAATATATTCGTAGAGTTGACGGTAAATGGGAAGTTTTAGTTTAACATGTAAGAATTGAGGTATTGATTATGAATTTAAAGACTTTATCTTCAGAAGGTAAAATCGCATATTTGATTAAACCTATCTTGAAAGTATTACAGGAAGCTGGTGGTCAGTTAGAGCGTTCTGAAATCAAAGAACGCATTGCAGATATGGATGACCAAATTGCTGAATATTCTGTGCTTGAAAAGAAATCAAAACAAACCGGCAACGCATATAAGGAGTTTAATTTCAAGTTTAATTTTGCGATTAAAGATTTGTATTTTAATGACTTGTTGACATACACAGATTCATCTCCTGTTACTTTAACAGAAAAAGGATTATATCTTGATGTTGATAAGCTTGATGTTCAAACAGAAATTATTGAGCCATCCAAGAAGCATTGGGAAGAACTCAGCAAAAACAACAAAAAGAACAAAACTGTTAATGTCAGCGACAACGAAGAAGAAACACAAGCCGAAGAAAAAATCAAAGATGATTTCAAGGAAAATTTGCTTACCGCTATTGCTAAAATGTCTCCCAAAAAGTTCGAAGCTTTTTCCAGAGCATTACTAAACCAAATGGGCGTTGAGTTCACTGAAAAAGGCGTTCAGATCAACAATGACGGAGGAATCGACGGATACGGCTACCATATTGATTCAAATGATTTCAGAACTACACGAGTAGTCATCCAATGCAAACGATATAACGCAGCTCCCGTATCCGAGCCGGAAATAAACCAGTTCTTAGGTGCTATGAATAAGTATCAAGCAGACTATGGTGTATTTATCACAAACGGAAGATTTACCAATGCTGCAAGAATTGCCGCAAGAGAAGGCTCACCCATTACACTGATTGACGGCAACGAATTAGTAAGACTGGTTATAAGATATGAGTTGTACATCACACCGGTTAAGACCTATGTGTTAGATGAGTTTTACAGTACAGAAGAATAATCAATATTGTTCGGCTATTTAATTAGCCAAGTGGAGAATGAATTATGCTTACATCTAATCCTGAACAAATTCAAAGACATATAAAAACGCACACTGATCGTTCTGCAATGGACGAAGCAGCGGTATCTATTTTGAAAACGTTTCTTCGCTCTAATGGCAGAATTAATACAAACTTTGCTTCAAACGACAAATGGCCAAATACAGATGGTACTTTTGAATTTGTTACAAATCCTACTATTTCAAGGCAACCCAGACAAAACTTTTTTGTGCAAATCAAGGGAACACATTCCTATCAAGAGACAGATGGATGTATAAAGTATTCGTTGCAAAGTTTAGCTTTTCCGGCGTATATTGCTAATAATATAACACTTGATCCGGGGATTTTATTTCTTGTACTTAATCCGGATGAACGAGGAAATGAACGTGTGTTTTGGAAATATATTTCAGCAAATCTTCTAAATGAAATTGATTTTTCCAAAGATAGTACAACTATTACATTCTTTCCTGCGGACGAGATTAAAAATACAGAAGAGAGTGTTGAGATATTCTGTAAAAAATTGTCTGAAGTATTAACAAGACATTTATTCACAAATAAACTTAATTGTCACTCGTTTACTCGTAAAGAGGTTGAGTATATCATTAATAGATGTGATAAAGAAATATCCGAGAGTATAGAGAACCTTGCTCGTCCTGACGAAGATTTTGACAGTATTTCCGAACAAATTCTTCCTCGATTAGATGATATGTGCAAATCTGCCTTAATTATGAATTCAATGAGACTTGGTGTTGCACAACCTGATCTTAAATTGGCTTGGGAACAGTCTCTTTTGAACATTAACACAAAATACCTGTCTGTATTTTATAAAGGACTAAAGTATATTGAGAACCGAGTTCCAGAAGCTGGTCAGTCCGGACGACTAATGCTAAAATATTATAATTTTTTGTGGCAAATCAGAAAAGACTTAAAAAACAGCCATGGCATTGATGTCCTTAAAAACCTTGAAGAATTAACACCGCCTATTGATGAATTAGATAAACACTATTACACAAGTGTTGCATCATCAGTAGAAAAAGCCGATTTTTCTAAAAGTTATCATTCCAATTCGAGGTACTATATTCAGAAAAAAGTTCCCTTTTTTATTGGGACAGAGCGATATTATGAAATCACATTACAATTAGCCGGCATCTATGCGACTAAATATAACCGACTTACGGTTTATACGAAAGAAGATATACCGACCAATTATTCTATTCAAATCAGTTATGCAAACGAAAATATAGATTTGTGGGGAGTAGAATCTAAAATTAAAATAATTTCAGATTGGATGGTTTCCATTTCACCTACAAGCTTAAATAAGTTTGCAAAAATATTAAGATTACCTTGTAGTCTTAATTCAAGATATGGAGAATACCAAGCTCTAATGAGCTTCTTAACAAATACTGGAATTAATTTGCTTGATTTCATAGATTTAAGTCAAAATGAGTTTGATTCAATGATTGAAAGAATCTATGCGAAATCAAAGACAACACTTTTCAAAGATATTCTCGTTCATCTCAAGCAAATGTATTCGGAATCAGCCGAATATACCACTGGAAAGAATGTTATTCGTTATCTGTTACAGAATTTAAAAGAAGAAACAATAGAAGGCGTTTTGCCAAATGCTTTTGGAAAATGTATGAATGGGAATTTGTATTTAGCAAGTGGTTGTTATCCGTTTGAGAATAGTCCGTTGCTATCTGATATTCTTGGCGGAAAAACAACAGAAGGGCACAATTTTCGGCATACATTAAATGCTGTCGGGTATGACGGACTTGAAGAAGTTAGGCCATATCTCACATTGAAAAGTGCAATTAAGCAAACAGGGGAAATTTATTTTGAACAAGCTGCTATTTCAAGTTCTGATGCAATTGATAAGTATAATGCACAACTTGATCTATGGGAAAGGCGAAATGGTTACTCTATTTCAGTTGATAATGGCTTTGTGTCTATTGACGCCTACGAAAAAAATACATTATTTATACTGAGAACACTTATAGAACTTTCACATATTGGAAATAGCGGTCAGAAAGAATTAAATAACAGATTCTTACGTGATAATACAGGCGTAATTGAAGATTCTCTAAAAATTGAAGCAATTCGAACTGCGTTTGTGAATTCGCGAGTTTTGTTGATTTATGGAGCAGCGGGCACCGGTAAAACAACACTGATCAACTATATATCAAATTTGATGTCTGGGCGCAAAAAGCTATTCTTAACAAAAACGCATACCGCAAAGCAAAATCTAATTCGTAGAATTGATAATCCGGGTACAGGTAGCGAATTTGTTAGTATTGATAGTTTTAATCGTAAAGTTAACCTACCGGACTATGACGTGATTTTTGTCGATGAATGTAGCACTATTGATAATCGTAGTATGGCTACGTTTTTTTCCAAGATTCGTTCTGATACTTTCATTGTTTTAGCCGGAGATATTCATCAGATTGAATCTATTGAATTTGGAAATTGGTTTAGATACGCCAAAGATATTATATGCGTTCCAAGTGCAAATGTAGAGTTACTAAGCACTTGGCGAACAGACGATCAAAATCTTATCAATCTTTGGGATGAAGTAAGAAACCACGGAGATTTAATAACTGAAAAACTTGCAATAGATGGACCGTTCTCTGAGGAAATTGGTCCGGGAATATTTGATAAGGCAGATGAGGATGAGGTGGTTCTGTGCCTGAATTATGATGGAAAATTCGGATTAAACAATATGAATACCTACTTGCAAAACGCAAATACAGCTTCGAAAGCTGTTTCGTGGCAAGAATGGACATATAAGATTGGCGATCCGATTTTGTTTAATGAAAGTCAAAGGTTTTCATTGTTATATAACAACCTGAAAGGAAAAATCGTTGACATTGAGAAGAATAATGATATGATTCGGTTTACCATTGATGTTGCAATGCTTTTGACAGAAAACGATTGCAGAAATACCGATATGGAATATATAGAATCATTTGAAGAGAGCACACGTATTCGCTTTTGCATTTATGCAAACAAAGATGACGAAACAGATGAGTCAATTAGAGCAAAATGTATTATTCCATTTCAACTTGCTTATGCCGTATCTATTCACAAAGCTCAAGGCTTAGAGTATAATTCGGTAAAAATTGTTATCCCTCAAAGTAATTCTGAAATGATAACGCACGGAATTTTTTACACAGCAATTACTCGTACAAAGAAAAAGCTGAAGATTTATTGGAGTAAACAGATAATGCAAGATATTGTCAGTGGATTTGCAAATGAAGCTTCTATACACAAAAGCATTGAGATTGTCAAACAGAAGCTAAGTGCGGATATGTAAAACAAGTTTATTAGAGATACGCCCAAACTCTCTCCGAATTATTAATGTTCGGGGCAATTTTGGGCGCTTTTCTTCAATATGAGCGGCTTTGAATGGCAAGGTGGCATACTATACTAAGGCCGCTGTTCATATTGAATTGTCGATTCTGGCTAATAAAAAAGCACCGTGTTGCTACGATGCTTTTCTCTTGCTCAGGAATAGACTTGTGATTTATTCTATTGGAGAATAAAGGTTTTGAATGTCATACCTTGATGCGTAGGTGTTCAATATATCTCTTGCAAAGGTATTAAATGCAAGAGTAGCATATTCTATTTTAAATGATGGAGAAATCAAACCGTCTTCCAACAATTCTGAACTACTTTGATATAATTTAGGCTGAGGTTGGCTAAAATCTACGATAAGCAAAGCACATCTCTCGTATTCATAATTTTCGCCATTTAAAGGACGATTGTTTATTGAATTAAAAAAGCTAATATATTTTTCTATGTTCGTTTGGTTAGTCTTAAATCCCACCCGATTTTGAGCCACCAAAGTATCATCATACTCGTGAGTTGGGATAAGATAAACTTCGCCAAGAACAATATCCTTATAGCGCATATGTAGATTTTGTGCTTCGGCAAAAGTTCTCTCAAAGAGAGTATCCGAATTTTTAGCTAAGCTACTCATTTGACTTCGCACATTAATAACTAACGAATTTGTTGAAAAATCAAACCCATATGGATCACTTTTGTTTTCAAATTTCAAAGGGCCCCAATCAATTATAATAGGACACTTTTCTATATTAGCAGGAAGAACGCATACGTCCTGATCTTTCTGTTTTAAAAAACCAGCCATTTTAATTTCTGGCTTAGATGCCCCAAATGGTGGAAAAATATTGTTTGGATGAACTCCATTCTCTATTAGTTCATTTTTTACGGCATCGTGTATTAAATTAATCAATCCAGATGACCTTATAGCAGATTCTTTGCCCTTTGCTCCACCACTAAGAATGGCTTCTTCAATCATATTTTTAAATGTCAACAGCTGTTCGTCTATTATACTCATTGTTCGCAATCCTACCCCCAACGTTTTTATTTAATTATATCATTTATAATTGACGTATGTCTATAGATTTCGACTGATTTCCTTGAGTTTCGAATAAGTTTATGTTATAATTGATTTGAAATATTGGGTTATCTAGGGTTGGAGACAATTGTAATGGAAATAAAAAAAGGTGCGACTTTTTTAATGTTTAAAATAAACACTCCAAATGGCATAGACTTTTTGAAGGAACACAAAAAAATACTTGATGCAAATGGTGAAGTATGGCTTTGCAGATTTGGCAAAACCAATGTAGTTCTTTCTAAAATTACTGCTGACGGAAACTATGTTTTTATTAAAGACTCTGCTAAAAATGACAATCGGATTTACATAGGAACAGTATCCGGCATTAGCAAAAGTCAGCCCTTGAACAATTATCCGGCTTATTATGATCAGATAAATTTAGCCCGACCTTTATGGTTTAGTTTAAGCGATTTATGTGAAGTTAGCTCAGATTTTGTAATGAAAAACTTTCGAACAAAGTCAAGTAATGCTTCTCTTGAGGGCGTTTTTCGATCAATGTGCAATTCTTTTTATATTGAGTGTATTTCAAATGTTGTACTATAAAAAGGTGGAAGCTTTTGCTTCCACCTTTTTATACTTCTAAGTTGTATTTTTTTTGTAAAAAAATGTCAACTTCTTGTTGAGGACAATTCTTAATCATTTCAAGTTCTACTTGTGTAAACTCCGGTATTGAAAATCGTTCAATATATTTCTTCTGATAACAATAATATCCACCCTCAATGGAGTAACTTGTATTTGATACATAGTAATTCATTACAGAGGAATTTAATATTTTCGTAAGGATGTCAAGTGAAATCTTCTCATCCTCAAAAACGGCATACCCATTACAAAATAAAGCATTTTCATCATCAATATAAATGAACTTTGGGTAGCTGGCAAATGTCGGGAACAGCAATTTCTTGCCATATTTATTTAATCCTTGCGTTCGCCCATATGCATACCACGCCGAAGAGTTTCCTTTTCCTTTATCTCTTTCGTCAAGTGTGGGCTTCATCTTTAGAAGATACGCGTATGTGTTTTTATATGTTTTTTCAAGTTCTTCTTCTGGAATTAGTTCATATCCGTTGTTTCCTTTTTTATATGGAAATATGATATGTTGCATTGCATCTTTTGCATTCTTACAATATTTTAGTTTCGGTATTTTGTATATAGGCTTTACGATTGCAGCATCTATGTGGTATTTTTCATTGTCTACAATTTTAAAAAAATCTCCATCCTTTGAATCAACAAGATAAACACCATCTCTAAGTGTTGCAATCCCTGTACGAATATAGCTTTTTATAGGGAACTTTTGATGCTCTATTCGGCTTATATTTTCCATAGTTTTTTCGTCCACTAGAATCCAACCATTTCTATCAAGCATAATAGTTTGAAGTTCATTAAAGTGAATGTTAGACAGCGCTGTTTGGATATTATCCGTTTTATCCATTGTTGCATATTTAAACTTATTGGTAGGTTGTTTTGACAGTTTTATTATACAATTATAGGTGCGGACTGGCTTGAAAATCATATTGTCCGCAAAATCCAATACAGAGCAGATATTTTGACCATTTTGCAGTAAGCTTCTTAAGCTTTCGGCGGACTTTATCGTTAGGAAATTATTTGGCACAATGAACTCCAAATAACCATTGGGACTCAATTGATTGAGTCCGTGCTCAATAAAGGCGTAAAAAATATTAAACACTCCTGATTGTGTAGTAGCGAAAGAGTTCTTCAAAAATGATACGGTGGCTTTGCTCATATCGTGAGTGTTGACATATGGAGGGTTACCGATAACATAGTCAAATGAATCTTTTGTTGAAAATATCGAACTCCAATCCGACATTAAGCTGTCAGCTTTAACAAGATTGTCATTTAAGTCTATCGAATAAACTCCATTCATCAAACAATATAGTTGAAGAACATACCTGCATCTTACGACATTTTGCTCCAAAATATCAATACCAAAAATATTATTTTCAATGATTTCGGCAATGCCTATTCCAAACTTGCTGTGGATTTTTTCGATAGCCGATATTAAAAATATTCCGCATCCACAACCCGGATCTATTATTTTAATTTTACTATTCCAATTACTAATGTTGTTAAATAAATCATCCGAGATGTAGTCTGCAATATATTTTGGTGTGAAAACGATGCCGTTTTCCGTCTTATCTTCCTGTGCAATTAAAAATTCAAAAAATTCGATTAAAGTTTCTATATTGACAGGAAATTGATTTAACATAAGTACATCTTCTATTTCTTTGGACGCTTTGCTTGCTTTGTTTCTTAACAGAGTAAAAATATCTTCTCTGTTTTTACATCCAAGTTCGTTAAGGAAGTATGATATTATCGAATTCTCTATTTCTTCGACTTTATATTTTGTCAAAGAGGAAATTATCCGATAAAAGTATTCAATCTTGGCGTTTTTTTCCATTATTATTACCTTTCTTCGCCGTGCTTATATTCAATAACTTCAGAAATATTGCAGTCAAGTTGTTTACAAATTCGGTCAATTATTTCTAAAGACACATTTTCTCCTCTACCCATTTTATCTACTGTAGATTTTGAAATGCCCGTCTCTTGCATCAGCGCCTTCTTAGTCATATCCCTATCTATTAACAATTTCCAAAGCGGTTTATATGATATAGCCAAAGCCATTACCTCCATCTTAATTTGATGTAATTATACTATAAATGTATTGAGAAATCAATACTTATATATTTAGAATTAGCTTAATAAGACATAAGGTTTACTTTTAACCACTTCACCCACTCATAAGGTTTATTGACTTCTTGGGTTGTTTAAGTTACAAACTTTTCAAGGAGCTCTGTGACAATCTCGATATCCACATCCTTTTCGGATCGTATCTGTTCATTTCAATAATCTATAATGCAAGTACGAATAATCATTTATTACCATAAAAGCAACTATGACAAAAGTACAGCTGAGGAATCAGCTGTGCTCTAACAATTTTATTCTTTCTTTTTCCTATTCGGGAAACTTCCTTCAAGCCAAGTTTCAAACTCTGCAAGTGTGATTTTGCCGTCGGTGCATTCGTCACGTTTAGTCATTGCCCGATACTTCCACTTTTTGAAATCCGGCTCTTTGATTTGTCTTACACGCACACGGGCGGCGTAGCGTTTATAATACTTTTGATACAGCGGAATGGCGACATTGTCCGCCATTTTCTTTTTGTAGTTTTCCTGTGCCGCTAAGTCCTGACAGTTGCGAGTTTCGCCCTCAGCAATACGGTCGCAGTAGTTGGTGTCGTAGTTGCCTTTCATAATGAAATACTTGCCGCAACGCTTGCACTTTCTGAAACGAACATTGTGTTCGAGCATTTTGGTGAATTCAATTTCAAGAATTTCGGCGACTGAACCGAACACATATTGACGACTGATGAAATGAGGCATATTTATTAAAGTCACAACCTTTTCGGGAGTCGTTCCGAATTTTTCGGCAAGTGCCTTGTGTGCTTTGTTTGGTACAAGACTTAAATGAAATCTTGATTTAAGTTCTTCGCTGTCCATACCGTACGGCATTTCTTTTCCGCTCATAGTGTTTGAAAACGCCACTTCTTCCGTCCTCTCTAAAAACGGGGACAACTCTTTAAGCGAACGGTAAATGTAGAACCTTTCCGATGGCAGCCTATTTGCCAATGCTTCGGGGTAATAATCTTCGTCAAAACAAAACTCAATCATCTCAAGATATTCCTGTTGGAGCCTTAAAAGATAATTGCCGTACCAAATTGTTTGTCCCTTTTTATCGCTTCCTTTTTTGAAAATTGGAGGGCAGATAGCGGAATACAGCGAGGCATAGGCAATGTCTTCAATGTTGCTTATTGTTTCGGCATATTGGTAATATTCTTCGATTCTCTTTTGTAATCTGCTGTAAATTTTCTCCGGTTCATCTTTATGAATCGGGGCTTTTTTTATGCCCTCTTGTTCTGCAAACTCACGCAGCAGATTTTCCAATTCTATTGTTTTTAACTGCTCTTTAATTGCCGACTTGAAATCCGCATATATAAAATCCAAAATTCCCTCGCCGTATTTCAAATCAATTTTTGCACCGCTCAAAACATTATTAAAAGGCAACTTTGGCAACTTTTCACCCCAAAGGTATTGGTCTTCTCTGTATTCTGCTTCCTCAAAATCTATTTGAAATTTGCTTGCAAACGCTTCCTTTTGCTTTTTGTTTTCCTCTATGTATTCGGGTAAATTCTTATCAACGACATAGCTTTCTTCATCGAGTTTTTCTCCTGTATATTCTTCAATGAGCGGGTTCATAGAAAAATATTCTTTGCCGTAATCGACGGCAATATGAATTTGCTTGTCATCTTTACTGAAACGAGCGTAGTTGTTGAAATATGCCAATCTGACATTATATCCGTCGGAGCGACTTAGGTTGTATATTTCGTTTTTTGTGGGTGTATATTCGGAATAATCTTTTTTCATTTTCTCACCTTTGTTTTAGAAAATCGGATATGTAAAGAATTTAGACAATTAACATAACTCCAAAGAACATTATACAAAAGTATTGCCTTTGTGTCAACACGCCGATATAATAAATTCGCAAATAAGGTTTGCAATAAACCAAATTATCTAAAATTGAATGACCGTCCGAATAGGATATGACTTTGCGATGATACGAGCAGGGCAACGCTGCTTGGCAGGGGCAGGAATACAAAAACAACATTCGGATAAAACGGCAAAAGGCAACGGAAAGAGGCCTCCTTTTTTTCTGTTGCTAAGTACATAGCTGTACAAACCGTGCAGCTTATTTTCTCACAAAGGAGGTTAATAAAGATGAGAAAAACAGAATTAAAAGAGCTTTACAAGATGATGTTTCCGAATTATCCGGACATTGTTACGGTGGCTCAACTTCAAGAAATGCTGGGTGTAAGCCGACACTTGGCGTATGACCTAATCAGCGACGGATATATTTCCGGCGTTAAGATCGGAAATGCTTACAAAATTCCGAAGGTCAATGTTATCAACTATGTTATGGAGGAGGGTGTGAAAAATGCAAGTTGAAAAGCTGAAAACAATTGATGCAGACACGCTGCTCTCCACGCCGATGAACAAAACCTTGTTTGTGGTTGATGGCTTGATACCGCAAGGGTTAAGCGTGCTGTCCGGTTCAAGCAAAATCGGCAAAAGCTGGCTTATGCTGTGGCTCGGTATTCAAGTTGCAAGCGGTCAGCCTGTGTGGGAATTTGAAACCCACAAGAGCGATGTGCTCTATCTGTGCTTGGAAGACACTTATGCACGCATACAAAGTCGCTTGTATAAGATTACGGACGAAGCGCCGGCCGAGTTACGCATTGCCACAACGAGCTTTCAAATCGGTAACGGTTTGGAACAACAGATTGAACAGTATCTAACTGACTTTCCGCAAACAAAACTTGTGATAATAGACACCTTCCAAAAGGTGCGTGATTCAAAAAGTACCGGTGGAAAAAGCGGAATGTATGCAGGCGACTATGACGATGTGTCGGCACTTAAAAATATTTCGGACAAATACGGCATTGCCGTTGTGGTTGTTCATCACGTGAGAAAACTGAAAGATGCCACCGACCCATTTAACGAGGTGTCCGGCTCAACAGGCATCACAGGTGCGGCAGACACAAATTTTGTTTTGAAGCGCAGTCGCTCCGATGAAAGCGGAACGCTGCTTGCAACCGGTCGTGACATTGAGTATCAAGAATTGACCTTAAAGTTTGACAACCGCACACACTTGTGGGAGTTTGTGGAACGAAAAGATATGGAGGACATTCGCCGAGAAGAAATTCCAAAGTTTGTTTTCCGGCTGGTTGACTTTGTATCCGATGTAAAAGAGTGGCAAGGTACGGCGACGGAACTCGTTACACAAATGAATGAAACCGAAGTCACGCCCAATGTTGTGACGAAAATGCTTGCCAGATTTTCGGCGGAAGTTTTTATGCCACAAGGCATTGAGTACAAGACAAAGCGCACCGGCACAAGCCGATTGATTTACTTAAAAAAGCGTGACGGCAATGACGGCGATGACAATAAATCTACTGTATGAGAAAAAGTCGTCACAACCGTCATTATCGTCATTTTTGAGAAAGGGCTATACAGGTAATGCCAATCAATAAAGGTAACGAGCATAGGTTTTGTAGAGCCTTAAAAGACCCACAAAACCGGCGGTAAATGCCGAAATGGGCTTGCCGCCCCTGTAACCCCGATTTTTAACAGAAAGGAATGAATTTTTATGAGACAAAGAACCACCGCAATCAATATTCGTGTAACCGAAACAGAGAAAAGAAAAATGGAAAACGCCGCTAAAAAATGCGGGCTTTCGCTCTCCGCTTATCTTAGAAAATTAGGTCTCGGCAAGCAAGTTCAAGCGAGCCTGCCACAAGAATTTTACGAAGCGTACCGAGGCTTAACTGCACTCCGTGATAACTTTAAGTCGCTGCCCGACGACAGAATAAGCGAGGAATTTGATTATGTTATAAGGAAATTTTTGAACGCTTATCACTCGGTTGACGAGCCGGAAAGCGGAAGTGAAAAGTCGTGGCGGTAACAAAAATTTGGGCAATTACCGACAGCGTAAGCCGTGTTTTGAGCTATGCGGCAAACCCGGACAAAACGATTTATAGCGACATTTACAAGGCGCTTCACTATGCAGGTGACGAGCAAAAGACCGTAGTCGGCGAGGAAAAAGCAATGTATGTAACAGGCGTAAATTGCTCTGCCGAAACCGCTTTTGCCGAGATGAACGCCGTGCAGGAGCGCTTTGATAAGACTACCGGAAATGTTGCTTACCACGCCTACCAAAGCTTTAAGACAGGCGAGGTTACACCCAGGCTTGCTCACAAATTAGGTATTGAACTCGCAAAAAGAATGTGGGGCGACGAGTACCAAGTGCTGGTCGCAACCCACTTTAACACAGGCACTTATCACAACCATTTGGTCATCAATTCAGTGAATATGTGGAACGGCAAAAAGTTTAATTGCAACAAGGGCGCTTATTGGAAACTGCGCAATATTTCCGATGAACTGTGCCGTGAAAACGGTCTGGCGGTTATTGAAAACCCGAAAGGTAAAACGCCACGCAAGCTGTACTTCGCCGAGAAAAACGGCGAGCCTACCCGATACAATTTAATGCGTGAGGCGATAGATAAAGCACTTACGATGAGCACAAACCCAAAAACTTTTACTTATATTATGAGGCGACTGGGTTATGTAATCGACTTAAATCCGTATCATAAGTACGCCACCATTCGCTCGGTGAACAGCAAGAAAGCGACCCGATTGTATCGCTTAGGCGAGGGCTATGACCGAGAAAATATTTATTACCGTATGAGAGATACAAGCCAAAATCATTGGCAAGAGGCGTACCGCTTATACAATGAATTTACCGACAAAAAAGACTATGGCATAACGATACAAAAAGCATATTCAGTGAAAGGAAATTTGAAAACCGCAAAGAAAATCACAGGGCTTAAAGCACTATATTTTAAGTATTTGTATCTGCTTGGCGTGTTTCCGAAAAGCAAAAAGCACAAGCCACTGTCGCCGGAAATGCGTGAGGCCTGCCGCTTTCTTGATCGCTATACTGAGCAAGTACAGTTGATTTGTGACAACAGATTGACCGATATTTCATCAACCGAAGTGTTTATAAATAAAGCAGAGGCGGAAATGAAGATAATATCGGATTATCGCAAAATGCTCTACCGAGATATTGCTTCTTGCCACAACCCGACAGAAAAGGCTGTGCTTATTGCAAAGCGTGACGACTGTACGCAGGCACTTGCCAAACTGCGTAAGGATAAGAAAACGGCGGCAAGAATTATGGAGGATAATCCAAAAATCAAAGAGAATATTCGCATTGAGAAAACTATGCAAATCCAATATTACCCACTTAATAAGCAACGAAAGAGAGGTTATGAACGATGACAAAAAGAAATACAGATTTCACTTTAACAAAGCTTGACGACCTGTTTACCACGCAGGAACAGCGTGATGATGCTAAGCTTGAACGAGTGCAAAACATTCCGCTTTGTGAGTTGCACCCATTCAAAGACCACCCGTTTAGGGTGCAAAACGACGAGGAGATGAAACGAATGATTGAGAGCATTAAAAAAGTCGGAGCAATTACTCCGGCTGTGGCAAGACCCATTAGCGACGGATATGAGGTTATCTCCGGGCACAGACGACTTGCGGCTTATCAAGAACTTGGGCTTGAAACTATGCCGGTGATTGTCCGTGATATGACCGACGACGAAGCGGTCATTGCAATGGTGGACGCCAATTTGCAACGAGAAACGGTTTTGCCAAGCGAAAAGGCATTTGCATTTAAGATGAAACGAGACGCTCTGAACCATCAAGGTATTACTTCTCCCCAAGTTGGGGAGAAGTTACTCACCGTAGAAAAAATAGGCGCCGATAGCGGAGACAGTAAAAACCAAGTGTTGAGATATATCCGCTTGACCTACTTAATCCCCGAACTGATTGCAATGGTAGATAACGGGAAAATCGCATTTAATCCGGCGGTTGAAATTTCATATTTATCAAAGGACGAGCAAAGAATTTTGCTTGACGCTATGAATCTAAACGATTGTACGCCGTCACACGCTCAAAGTATTCGATTAAAGAAATTGTCCCAAGAGGGCAGTCTTGACAGCCAAATTATTTACGGCGTTATGTCGGAGGAAAAGCCTAACCAAAAAGAGCAAATTAAATTCAAGCGTGATGACTTCAAAAAGTATTTTCCGCCGAATTATACCGACGAGCAAATGCGAAAAGATATATTGAAAGGCTTGGAGCTTTTAAGAAAACAGAGAGAGCGAAACCGAGACACTCGCTGATTCGTACAGAAGTGTACGCAGCGTGACCCTCGCAGAATGGAAAGAACTATGCCGACAGGCTATAATGAGCTTGTCGGTGTAGGTCAATCCTGTGTAAAAATGAAAGGAGTTAGAATTTATGGTATCAGGACACCTACAAGTTAAAAAAGGATATTATTATGTAGTATTAAGCTACAACGACAACAACGGAAAGCGCCGTGTGAAATATTTTTCCACGGGCTTGTCCGAAAAGGGCAACAAGCGCAAAGCGGAAGCCGAGCTTTTACGAATTCGAGGTGAGTTTGAACCGCCCAATGAAGTGGGCGAGCTTGCCGCTGATATGCTGTTTGCGGACTACTTATTACAATGGCTGGACATTGTAAAGGAGCGTGTAAAGGCGACCACCTTCGGCTCTTACGAACAAATGGTAAAATCGGTGATTGAGCCGTATTTTCGCAAGAAAGCGGTGACATTACAGGTCTTAGAGGCAAGGCACATTCAGCAATTCTATTCCGAAAAGTTGAAAACCGTAAAGGCAAATTCGGTTATACACTACCACGCCGTTATTCATCAGGCACTGAAATATGCGCTTAAAACCGACCTTGTAACACAGAATGTAGCGGAAAAGGTAGACCGACCGAAAAAGAACGACTATCAACCTGTATTCCTTGATGCGGACGAATTGCAACATCTATTTGAAGTTGTTAAAGGTACAAAATTTGAGTTACCGGTTTTGGTTGCCGCTTTCTACGGACTGCGCAGAGGCGAGGTTGTTGGGCTGAAATGGGACGCCATCGACTTTGAGCGTGGCACAATCACCATTAAGCATACGGTCACTTCGGTGCAGATGGACGGCAAAACAAAAATGTACGCACAGGACTCTGCAAAAACAAAGTCGAGTATGCGTACACTTCCGCTAGTAGGCAGCTTTGCCGAATATTTCAAAGAGGTAAAGGCGGCGCAAGAAGTCAACAAAAAGGTTTGCGGCAACTGTTACAATTACGAATATGACGGCTATGTTTTTGTTGACGAGCTGGGCAACTTAATGAACCCAAACTATTTAACAAGCCAATTTCCGCAATATATTCAAAAACACGGTTGCAAACGAATGCGTTTTCACGACCTGCGACACAGTTGCGCTTCTCTTCTTTTAGCAAACGGAGTACCGCTGAAACAAATTCAAGAATGGCTCGGTCACAGCGACTTTTCCACTACCGCTAACATTTACGCTCATCTTGACTACTCGTCAAAACTGTCCTCGGCAAGCGCAATGGTAAACGGAATGGTGTTGCCCGAAACGGTGAGTTTTGGCAGTAAATGGAGTGAAAATTTATATGACGACGAAAAGAACCGAGCTTGACGGTTCGAATACGCCTAAAAAGGCAAAAAAGGCGCAGTTCTTTCCTAAAATCGGGCTGTTCTTGCGGCAGTTTTGAAGCGGTTTTGCGAAAACGGACAAAAAAGAAAAGTCCAGAAAACCGCTTGGTTACTGGACTTTTTGGCGGAGAGTTAGGGATTCGAACCCTAGAAGCCTTTCGGCTTACAGCATTTCGAGTGCTGCACCTTCGACCACTCGGACAACTCTCCGTGTATGTAATTCCGTTTTCTTTTGAAAAACTTTTCGCAAGAACTGACGGAAAGAACAACAAAATATTTAATTTTCGAACCGAGCAAAAACTCAGTATTTACGGGGACTTTGAGGGGAGCATACTGCCAAACTCTCAAAAAATTTCGAGTCAGCCCCGTTATGACCACTTCGATACCGCTGCATATTCAGTTCGCTGTTATCAGCCAAACTATTATGCCATAACTTTTTGCGTCTTGCAAGGTCTTTTTTCGCATTCGGGGCATATTCTGTGCGTATGAAGACTGTCTATTTATCGGTACGCCTGAAAAATTACGAAAATGCGCTCGCGCTGGTCGGTGCGCCGCTCGCCGAAACGCCGGAGAACGCGGACGTTTTGCTGCTGCCCGGCGGGGGCGACATGCACCCGCGCTTTTACGGTCAAGCACTGAACGGCTCGGAAGATCTCGACGAAGCACGTGACGCGCGTGAGCTCACGCTGATTGACAACTTCCTGTGCGCGGGAAAGCCTGTCATCGGCATCTGCCGCGGGCTGCAAGTCCTCAACGTCTATTTTGGCGGCACGCTGCGTCAGCACATCGAGGGCCACAGTCAAATTGACGGCGTTGACCGGCTGCATGCCATCAACACCGCGCCGTGCCTTCTGCGCGAGCTGTACGGCACGCGCTGCATGGTCAACAGTGCACACCATCAGGCCGTCTGGCGGCTGGGGACGGGGCTTCAGGTCTTCGCCTGCGCGGAGGACGGCACGGTCGAGGCCGTCGGCCACAGGACGCTCCCCGTCTTTGCCGTGCAGTGGCATCCTGAGCGGCTGTGCGGCGCGTTCGCGCGGCCGGAAAGTGCTGACGGTGCACGGCTTTTGCGCGCTCTACTCAGATAACATAAAAAAGCGCAGAAAAATTCTGAAAAAACGTTGACAAAACGGGACACTGATGCTATTATAACAGAGCTGACGATTTTTGCGGAGGGCGCATGCAGGTGTAGCACAATGGCTAGGGCACCAGCCTTCCAAGCTGGGGATGCGGGTTCGATTCCCGTCACCTGCTCCATTCAATTCGCGCCAGTAGCTCAGTTGGATAGAGCAACTGCCTTCTAAGCAGTAGGCCGGGGGTTCGAATCCCTCCTGGCGTACCATTTACAAGGCGCCCCTCAGCAAAGCAGCAAATATCGCACGGATACAGAATATGTGGTGGGTGTAGCTCAGTTGGTTAGAGCACCGGATTGTGGTTCCGGGTGTCGAGGGTTCGAGTCCCTTTACCCACCCCACAAAAAGAGAGGGATGGGATTTGGCCCCAGCCCTCTCTTCCCAATAGGGGTGTAGCCAAGCGGTAAGGCAAGGGACTTTGACTCCCTCATTCGCTGGTTCGAGTCCAGCCATCCCTGCCAGATTTTTACCGCTTCGGTGGTTTGGAATAGAATATGCTTCGTTAGCTCAGTCGGCAGAGCACCTGCCTTTTAAGCAGGGTGTCCGGGGTTCGAATCCCCGACGAGGCACCAAAAAAGAGATGGCTTTAAGCTGTCTCTTTTTTTTGGATTCCGTTAGAAATTAAAATACTCGGGACAAATAAACGCCTCAGGGCAGCTTCTCTTGCCGCTCTGCGGCAATTCACCTTCTGTCGCGGCAGAAAACGAATTTGAATTTATTTCGTGCCGTGCGCGGCACGAAACTCTACGAGGCTTTTCATTCTACGCCGCCCGCAAAGAACCTTTGCTTGTCTGCTCGTGGCTTTTTTGCTATGATGTGAGCAGCAAGGGAGGTCGATCTATGTCTGATTTCAGTTCCAACCTGCGGCGGCTGCGGAAAAGGGCAGGCCTTTCGCAGGATGCGCTCGCGGAAAAGCTCTCCGTCGCCCGCCAGACCGTTTCAAGCTGGGAGCGCGGAGTTTCCCATAGTTAAAGATACCACACCAAATATGATGAACCCACGCTTATA
>OOAH01000667.1_pt1 | contig 38314 bp, 35 predicted proteins | sample 1671801 | NCBI WGS metagenome assembly OOAH01 (sample SAMN06348194, study PRJEB24527) | human gut metagenome | biome: human gut; feature: ankylosing spondylitis patient; material: feces | host: Homo sapiens | place: China | collected 2015-10 | reverse complement strand
ATATAAGAAAGAGTATGTAATTACATACATAACTACATACTCTTAATTTACTATATATAATTGTATTAATATACAAAATAGTATATTTAAACAAATTAATACATTTTAACAAATAACGTTATTCTTTTACTAAAGGAATACCATCCTTTTTTAAAGCCCAGTTACTACTCCAATACATATAAATAATATATTCAGTACCTGCACTAGTATTTATTTTACTAGGATAAACATATACATTAAAAATATCATCAGAATTATTATATTCACATTCTTGTTTCCAACCATTCCATTTAGAATCTAGCATTTTTTCTGGATTATAGGTGGACATATTAGAACTACCTACCCTACCGATTTCTTCCAAGAAATCCAATAAAGATTTACCTTTTTTTAGATCTTTCCATGGTTCATTGTTATTTATGTTATCTTTTGCCATTCTATGAGTCCAAAGTCCCACAGTTTCTACCATAAAATCATATATTTTCATATTATCTGAAAATTCGGAAGTGTCATGTACACACCATTGATCATACCCAACCATATTTGGATTAATAACTGCACCACAAGATTCAAAGTAATCATTTAATGCCTTACAATACATATCTACATATTCTTTATTAGATACAAACTGTTTATGTGACAGTTTTGTATTCATAGTAACATTAACATTTACCCTATGACAAACCTTTACACCACTACCATCAGTAGCACTAGCTGTAATAACTGCTGAACCTAAATCCTTAGCAGTTACTTTACCCTTCTTATTAACAGTAAGCACTTTAGTATTACTAGATTTCCACTTAAGAGTCTTAATACTAGCATTACTAGGTTCAACTGATGCCTTTAAAGTAATAGATTTACCACAATCCACATCATACTTATTGTTCTTATTAAAAATAATCTTAGTTACAAGTTGTTTTACTGTAATTGTACACTTTGCTGACTTATTACTACCGTCTCTAGCCTTTACAGTAATTACAACTTTACCTCTATGCTTGATTGTAACTTTACCGGTACTGTTTACGGTAGCAACATTCTTATTTGATGAATACCAACTTACACCTTTATAAGTAGCATTTTTATTCTTAATAGCTTTCTTTAATTGGAAAGTTCTGTTTTTTGCACCTCTGTTAAGTGTAACAGAAGTTTTATTCAAAGTAATTTTCTTTACCTTTTCACCTACAACAACAAGTACAGTAGCACTTTTTTTACTGCCATCTTTAGCAGTTACCTTAATTTTACTTGTACCTAGTTTCTTTGCAGTTACTTTACCATTCTGATTAACAGTAATATTTTTATTACTAGCTTTCCAACTTACCTTTTTATTTTTTGCATTGGTAGGATATACTGTTGCTTTTACTGTACAAGTTTTACCCTTTTTAGCAAGGTTTACAATGCTCTTGTTAAGCTTGATTCTTTTTACTTTAACAACAGGCTTAACAATAGGCTTTGTAGTTGTTGGAACTGTACTGCTTTCTACTGTACTACTTTCTGTTACAGGTTCTGTTGTAACAACGGTACTGCTTGTTTCGGTAACAGGTACTGTTGTGCTTTCAGTAGTATTATTTTGTGTAGAATTATCATCTATGGCAAAATAACTTACACACAATGAACTTGTAATAATTGTTGCTATTATAAGCAACGATAATAATTTTTTCATTTTCTACACTCCCTTATTAAGTTTTTTATTATTCTTTATATCTAATTTAACTTAATCTATCACTACCTAACCTATTTCATTTTTCCTTAATTATATTTTAACAAATTTTTCCTAAAATTTCAACACTTTATATTAATTTTCTCAAAATTTGATACGAATATATTGTAACCTCTATTTATTAATTAAATGGAGGCTTTTTTTATGAAAAAGAATAACAAAAAACATAACTCAAACAAAGACTTTTACCCTATGGCTCTACTTTCAATGTGTATAGGTATTATATCAGTTAATGTAATTTTAGCATTGGCTATTAATAATACAGATGGAACAATACTTGCAGTAAACAATATTCTTCCATTGATTGCATATTACTTTATACTTTGTTCTTTACTGTTTGTCATTTGTTCGGTAATTGCATTTTTGCTTTTTAGATTTCTTAATAAAGATATTCTAAAAACATCAATACACTTATTATCTAAAAAAATAACTGCTAAACAACTAATAAGCAATTCAAAATTAATTACCCCATGTTTGCAGTTCTTCTTGTATGAAATTCTCAAAAAGAATAAGGATATTACCCTATTATCAGTAGGTGATAGTGTATCTTCAATATTATTTGATAGTTATTATATCCGTAACAACTGTGTTTTCTATCGTTTCAGCTTAACTACAACACCACCTGAATATGACAACAACCAACTTAAAAAGATTATTCAAGGACTAATAAATTCAGAATTAGAGAATTACGGAATTGTAAATTTAAGTCCTACATATTCAAGTAAAACAATGAGTTGTTACTCGGTTTATATTGATAGCGTTTTTTATGATAATACAAACAACAACCTTACATTTGATTTACTTTATATTTGTTCAGAAAATTCTGCAATATATTTTAATAAAGCAATTAACAGTAAAACAAATGCTAAAGATAACAAGGTGGTTTATGATGATGAAGTATGATAACTCTTTTATTATTGGCATTAGTCAAAAGGGACTAGACAATGATTTTGTATTACCTGTTAAAGTTAATTTTAGTTCTGTACCACATTTAATATGTGTTGCACCATCCGGAAGTGGTAAGACTTATGCTTTAACTTATTTCTTAAAGCAAATTGCACAAAAGCCTGTAAAACTAATACTTGCAGATTTTAAATCAATAGACTTTTCAGAAATGAGTGATTGTAAAAACTACTATAAACATAATGAAGTTGGAAAGGCTTTGGAGATTGTACATAAGGAAATGCAAGACAGAATGGAAACACCATCAGATAACAATATTCCTATTTACTTATGTGTTGATGAATGGAGTGGTTATTTATCTTCTATACCTAAAAAGGAAATGGAAGAATACAAAAAAATGATGGGTGCAATTCTTATGTTAGGTAGAGGTGTTTCAATTTTTATAATTATGGTTCTACAAAGGGCAGACGCAAATTTTATAACAGGCAGAGATAACTTTGGTAATGCCTTAGGGTTAGGAAATTTATCAAAGGAAAGTATCAGAATGTTGTTCTCTGATGAGGCTGAACAGATAAAGCCTAAACCAAGGGGAAAGGGATATTTGCGTATTGATGGAAAGTCAATAACAGAAATCTCTATTCCAACAATTAGAAATATGAAAGAAACAAAGGCAATTATTAAAAGTGCTTTAGAAAAATAAAATTGAATATATATACATTAAAGAGTCATTTTTATACAATTAATGGCTCTTTTTCATTGCTATAAAAAGACAAAATATCCATAAGATTATGTTGCATATTTGTATTATAAGTGCATTTTTATATGTTTACACCTACAAATGGTGTTAAAACACCAACAAACCTATGGTTTTACCCTATGTTTAGACTTTTGTGGTTTTACCTTTTAGGTTTTGCATGGTCTTCCCTGGGCATAAGAAAAACTAAGAAATAGTGTGTTGAGGGCATGAAATCGCTATAAAATGATAGGTTTGTGATGTTTCGCAAATAGGTTTGGTATATAAATTCTAACAAATGGTGTACTAATGCCTATAAACCTATGGTTTTAGCCATGTATGCGTACTTTTCAAATCATAGATGAGTAGCCATAAAAGTTTATTAAGGGATAGACGGTTTATATACGTCTATTCCTTATTTTTTATGATGGCGAGGCAAATGAGTATGGAAAGTATTAAGTATAATAGCAAAAAAAGACAGTTGATAGGTATGAGAATTTATTCAGTAATTTCAAAAAGAAAATTATCTTTTAAGAAGTATGCTGAACTATTAGGTGGTGATGAAGTTAATGCTATTTCTAAAGATACAGTCAATCGTATCTGTAATGGTAAACAATTACCTACATTTAAGTTTCTTGATTTGTTTGAAAATCTTGAACTAAACAATAAGGAAAATGATTTGAACTATGATAAATTGTTTTTCGGAGAAGAAAAGGCAGTTGAAAGACTACCACTTGTTAAATTAAAAGGTGTATTGAATCTAAATAACAATACACATAAAAAATTCTTAGAACTATGTAAAAAGAAAGCCGGTGCATATTCTAAGATAAATCTTGATAGATTTGATAATGATGAGAATGACAAGGTGAAAAGTAAGAGGTTTTTTACCTTATATAATGTGGATATAAAAAGCATTTGTAAGGTGCTTGGTTTGAATGAAAAAACAGCTTACAGAAATGTTTGTACTCCTACAGTTGATTTTATGATTTCATTTTGTGATTGCTTTAATGTTTCTGCTGATTTCTTTAGGTATGAATATTTTTCTGATATTCCTAGTGAACTATCAGAAATATTAGTTGATTATTCATATCCAACTCAGATAGAGTTACTAAAGGCTTTTACGGTAATTGCAAAAAATCTAACTATGGTTTAACAATATTCAAAAAAGATTGTTATTTGTTGTAAATTCTCAAAATATGAGATATTCCATATGTATGATTACATTATAAGATGTACATAAAAATTTATATAGAGAAAAGTGGTGATAAATTTATCTATCATTTATGTGCATTTTAAATTTATATTTTGGGAGGAATATCATTGGATATTAACCACATTGTAATTGATACAAATAAAACAGTAGGAAATACAACAATTCTTGTTGGTGTAACACCGGCTTTTGAATATGTTGACGGAGTTAGAAAGGATAATATTGTTGGTTATAAATACGAACTTGTATTACCTGACAGACTATACGAAAAATTAGTTGTTAAAATTCTTGGTGAAAAAAGAGTTGAACTTGCTGATGACGGAGTTCCACAACCTGTAGCTTTAGATGGTTTAACAATGAGTTTGTATTGGACACCACAAGGACATAAGGTATCTGCTACTGCTGACAACATTAAGCTGATTTCACCACCTAAAAGGGTAGGATAATGCGTTGCCTAGGTGGTTGCACCCTTGGGTGCAATCGCCTTACGGCATAAGCAACTCCCCTTAGTATAATGATGGGGAGCAAATAGAGAAAGGAGAGTGCTTATGTGCCTAAAGAACTTTTAGTTGGTGTAGATGAATTTTCTCTTGTTCTCTTTCCTCAAACTTCTATTGTTAATTCAAAGTGGGTAAACATAGCTTATTTGATGATTAAAGAATTTCTTGTTTTATCTAAAATAGAAACTTTATTTGGTGAAGTTGTAGAAATGTATAATAAAAAGCCATCAGCATATTCAAAGGCTTTCACTATAGAAAATGTACCATGGTATTTTGCTATAGCTTTACACGAACATTTTCAGCATATGGGTGTGTTAGTAAGATTTTCTGCACAGGCTTGGGCTTCATATCAAAGAAGTTATTTTGAACATTTTGGAGATAAGATAAATATATCTTTATTCTTAAAAATGACATATAGTGATACATATAGTTACAGATTAAGTAGAATTGATATTACTGCTGATTACAAAAATTATGCTATATCTCCTGATAACATTTACAATCAACTAAAGAATAACACCTTATTTATTCAAGATTGTAAAGGCAGAATAACAAAAAGAAGAATTTCAGCAGTACAAAACAATATGATTACTGATACTTTTTATGTAGGTTCTCGAAAAGAAAACAGTCAAATGCTTTTAAGAGTATATGACAAAAAGAAAGAACAACTATGTAATAATGGCTTTAGAATGAAAGAGGCTACAAAGTGTAAAGATTGGACTAGATTTGAAGTATCTTATAGAGGTGATTATGCACACCAAATAACAGACCAAATTATTGATAGTATAAAGTCAGAAGAAGAATTAACAAAGTTTCTTGCTGATAAGATTTGTAATAAGTACAGATTTGTTAATGGTTCAGGAAATTATACAGATTTTACAAAGGACTTACTTTCCTTAATAGAAGATGGAAACTATTCAGCACTTAGAAGTGAAAGACCTGACAACAATAGTCTTAGTAAGTCTATTGCACACATAATAAAAGGTAGTGGTTTATACCCTTTGTTATTTAAAATAGAAGTTATATGGAATGAAGAAACTGTTATTAAATTTTTTGAAATCATTTATAAGATTTATTTAGAATACTACAGAGAAGAAATTGGAAAAAACTTAAATCTTATTGAATGGCTAAAGAAAAATTATTCTAGCTTGTCAAAACAAACTTTAGAAAGTTGTTTTATCGGAAATAATATGAATGATTATGATATTGATAACTTAATTAAAAGTGAACCTATTTTTAAGGAAATAAAAAACTAATAAATACCTAAATACTTAAATACCTAAATACCAAAATACCTAGAAACCTAAAAACTAAAACACTTAAACACCTAGAAACCTAAATACCTAGTCACTCCATTATAAGAAAATAAAAGCAAAGGAGATTTAATAATGGATAATGATGATATTATTGTAGATAATGAGTTACAAAAAAGTATTGATAACGGAGAGTATTCTACTAATTATATTTATTTGCCATATAGCTATTGGAGAATTAAAGAAGTATTTCTTTCAATGGGTTTTGAAATGCGTCCATATTTTACAGGATACAAGGCAATGAGATATAGAAGTTGTCAGAATTGGGTGTTAATTGATATATATGATAATACAGTTGTTGGCCCTGAATATGGTTACACACTTGAAGAATTAAGATATGTTCTTGCTAAGTTAAATGTACCATTACATAAAGAAAAAGTAGATGTACATACAACTACTCGCAATAAAGGTGCTATGGAATTTCTAAAGATTTTTAATAGTATTGATGATACATATGTTTCATCACAAGTTGAAGAAAAACAAGGTGATGGTAATGAGTGATACTATTAAATTTATAGGTACTAAAGAAGTTGCCGAAGTGCTGGGGTGTTCTCTACCTACTGCAAGAAGTATTATGATGAGAGGTGATTTTCCACTTATTAGAGTTGGTAAAAATCTAAAAGTTGAAATTAATGCTTTATGCGAATGGGCAAAGAAAAGAAGAGTATAAACAATAAATCCTGTTGACACAAAGGACTTTACAATATATTATTGTTTATATAAAGTAAATAATCCTTTGTGCCAATGGTTTGAGAGGAAGTATTATTATCAAAACTAAAAGCACAAAACGAAAACTTACTTATGGTGATGGTACTATCTACTTTTCAGAAAGCAGAAACCGTTACATAGGACAGGTTATTGTTGAAGTTGATGGAGAGAAAATTCGTAAAACTGCTTACGGAAAAACTGTGAAAGCAGTTAAAGATAAGCTTTTGGAAATTCGCATACAAGCTAAAATGGGAACTTTTTCAAAGAAAGTTGATGTTACTATATATCAACTTGCAGAAAAGATGATTGAAGAACAATTATTACTTAATGAAATTTGTCAAAATTCCTATGATAGAAAAGAAGAAACTTTAAAAGCAATAAGAGTTCTACATAATGTGGAAATTCAAAAGCTTACAGAAGATGATATAAAGAATTTATTTATATCAAAAATCTTTTATTCTCAATCTTACATTGATAAGATGTATCAGTTGTTGAAATCTATATTAGGTGAGGCAGTTAAGAAAAACATTATTGAAAAGAACCTAATGTTAGATTTTAAAAAGCCTAAATCAAAACAAGAGATTGTTAAGGTTAGAGGTTTGACTATTGATGAACAACAGAAGTTAATTGGTGTTCTAAAGAATAATGATATTCTTTATTCAGAACAAATGCTTATTTCTATGTTTACAGGTATGAGAATAGGAGAAATTAATGCCTTAGAAGTAAAGGACATTAACTTTAATAACCTAACTGTTAATGTATGCAAAACAATTAGCAGAGGTATGTATGGAAAGACAGTTGTACATAATACAACAAAAACTAAAGCCGGTATGAGAGTTTTAACAATTACTAAAGATATTGCAGAACTTTTCAAAAAGGCAATAGGTGAAAGAAAGGACGGACAAATATTTCTTTCAACAACAAACAACCTTATTAACACAACACAAGTCAATTATCAGTATTCAATTACAATGAAAAAATATTGTATTATTGATAAAACTGTTGGTGGTAAAGTTAATTTGCATTCATTAAGACATACATACGCAACAAGATGTATTGAAAGTGGTATGCCTGCAAAGGTTTTGCAACACCTTTTAGGTCATACAGATATATCAACCACATTAAATACATATTGTGATGTATTCCAAAAATTTAATGATGAAAATTTAGCTATTGCAGAAGAGTATATGAAAAAGAATAACCTTACAATAGCATAATATTGCAGTCACACTTGCAGTCATACCTTATTTGGTCAGTGTTCAAGCCACTTTTACTTGTTAGGTGCACCATAAAAAGACCTAATACATAAGTATTAGGTCTTTTTATTATACCAGCAACACACCTAACAAGATATAATTATTACACAAACAAATTAGGATTTGTGGTGCTAGAACTTGCCTTGTTATGTGGTAGATATTTAGAATTAGTAGAAACCATCCAGCCTTCCTTGTGTAAAGGAAGGGGGACCACGAAGTGGTGGAAGGATTGTTTTGGTAGGCACTTTAGATTATATAAGATTTATTCGATATATGATGTAGGGAACGAACACTGTTCGTTCCTATATTTATAGATAACTTTTATCTAATCGTACACATTTTATCTAGAGAACACAATCTACCGTGACAATCCCTCTGTTTTGCATTTGCAAAACATCTCCCTTTACACAAGGGAGACTGGCAAATATGTACAAATTTAGGGTAACTACATAGGACAAAATTACAACAAACTTTTGGCTTACAGTTGTAGGGGCGAACATCGTTCGCCCGAATAAAAGTATAGTATTTATGGGATTTTGTCCTATGCAGAAACTAGAAATTATAACTTAATACATAGGACAATATGCCAATAAAGAAGCTGATTTGCTCGGTCCAACAATGTTGGACCCTACACCTGTGAGTCAGAGTTTCATATGATTTTATGTGCATATTCTCACTATGAATTTTACTTTATAGCCGATTTAATTTAAAACAAATTCACCTTAACCCACAAACTAAACTAAAAGACAAACCCTAATTTATATAGCATGCTTTATTATGCTTTACCCACAGACAAAATTGAAAAGCCTCAATTTATCAAAATAAAGGGTAAAAAAATAGGCGTACAATGTACGCCTAAAAATTACAATTATTTAATTGAGACAGTCACTTGCTAAAAATCACTTTGACTGATTAATAAGAAGTTCGGCTTTATCAATTACACGCAAATCGTTTTCGTAGGTGCAATTCTTTCTTGCTTGTTGAATATCCACCCAAATATGACTGTCGATTTCTTCCGGCTGGTCAACAACATCATCTGTAAAGGCTTGTGCTAAGAAAAAAACAACCCTCTTCTTAATATTGCCAAATGGGCAATAGTCACTAACCTCTCTAAAGCCATCAATAATCTTAACATCAAGGTTTGTTTCTTCCTTGATTTCACGAATAGCAGTAGCTTTTTCGGACTCATTAAGTTCCATATGACCTTTCGGGAAGCTCCAATAACGGCCATTGTGATTCTTAACCAGTAGTATTCTGACACCTTGTTTATTACGGTAGAAAATCAATGCTCCACAACTTTTTTCGTAAAGGCAGTTAATGTTACTAATCTCAACACTACTTGATTTGCTGATAATATCAAGAATCTGTGGTTCATAGTAAATCTCTCTATCCGGTGCAACAATGGCTCTTTGTTCGTTATTCTTTAGAGTAATAATGGCGATAACTTGACCTGACACTACAAACTCAACTTCTTTTTTTGAAAGTACAAATGCCTTTACATTATCACCTTTTTCATCGGTAAAATAACCACTATACAAACCATCTGTTAGTTGTCCAAATAAATTTACGCTTACCTTTCTTCCAAGCACTGATTTCACCTCCTTAAAAAACAAAGTATCTTATTTACCGATAACAGTTTCCATATCGGCAATTCTGTCAGCAGAGTTAGCTGACATTACATTGTTCATAAACAGAACTTCTGTAATTCCGTTGTCCTCACAATATTTCTTCAAATTGGTAACACCGCAACTTCTCATATCAAGAACATGGATTTCGCTATAGTTAGCTGATAGATACGGAACGAATGCATTACCGAAACTTTCTTTAACAACTGCAATCTTTTTATTTGTACCACACTGAGAGTTAATAATAAACTTAGGCTGGTCACCGTTAATAAATACACCGTATGTGTTTTCACCTGATGTTTCATTTTCGTAGTAAATGTCAGCATCCTGTGGTTCACCGTTAGGGTCGGCATATAGCTTACAAGTTGTGTCATATGGTAAATCGTAATAATAAACTGTATCTGTCAGACCTGAACCATATGTGTGGAATGAACCTGTAAAGCCCTCAATCTTGTGTGTACCTTCTTCTGAAATTGTCATTGGCTTTTGGTTTGTTTGTTCACAGAATGCTGTGTATGCATAATATGCACCAAGACCTGTCCAATGGTGATCGGAATTAAAGTAACAATATTCACTATTATGTTTTGCTAATGTATTATAAATATTAATTGGCTGAGCTTTGTCAAACTTACTGTAAGCATTCTTAATGTTGTCGGCTTCACTCGTTGCACCGGCTTCATTCTTTAGTCTTTCAGGTAGGTTCATTTCTGTATGAAGTGGAATCATCATACTGTATACCTTAATGCTATCCCCCAGCTTTTCGGTAGCTTTGTTAATAACATCTGAGTACATATCACTTCTGTCAGCAGATGCACCAAAGATTTCATAAGCTGAGTCTTTCCATAGGTAAACTGCACCGTTTACTGAGCTAAATGTACCACTACTGTTGTCATCCTTAATTTCAGGTGTAAGGAATTGTAATGGGTCACTGTCATCAATATTACTTGAAGTAGCCTTTGAAGAACTGCTTGTCTTGCTTACTTTAGAACTTTCAACTGTCTTAAAGCCACCTGCCTGAGTATCCTTATTACTGTTTACACAACTCTTGATACCTGTGCAAATAAATATAACAATTGTCACTACAATTGCAATAAGCACAATACCGTAAACAATAAGTTTAATTCTGTTGTTTCTTCTTCTACGCTTAGCCTCTCTTTTTCTTGCTCTGTCTCTTCTTCTTTTAGCACTGCTTTCTAAATCTACTTCACCGTATTTATCAGCAAATTGTTTATAAAAATCATCACTATAAGAACGAGTTACATTGTCTTCATCAGAGTATCTTTTACTTGACATATTATTATCTCCGTTTTGCTCATATTTCATATAAATAATATCCATAGATAGGTAATATAATTATAATACAAAATCAACATAATTACAACAGAAAATACGATAATTTGCAAAACATATTATAGAAACCTAGATTGTTGCACTTTTCGCAATAATATGATAGAATAATTTTATATAAATAAAGGTGGTAAAACTTATGGAATACTCTTTCAGCGACAGAGTTCAGGCACTAAAGCCATCTGCCATTCGAGAAATTTTTAAATATGCTGCTGACCCTGAGGTTGTATCCTTATCAGCAGGTAACCCTAGTCCTGAGGCTTTTCCTATTGAAGAAATCAAGGAAATCTCTTCAAGATTATTAGAAGAAAACCCAATCGGTGTGTTACAGTACAGTGTTACCGAGGGTTATCCTCAGCTAAGAGAAACACTAAAGGAATATATGAAAAGTCACCACAATGTAGGTAGAGACTTTGATGATATTTTAATCACAACAGGTGCACAACAGATTATGGATTTAGCTACAAAGTCCCTTGTAAATGAGGGTGATGTGGTTATTACAGAAGCACCGTCATTTATCGGTTCATTAAACACTTTCAGAAGTTATAACGCAAAACTTGTAGGTGTAAAAATTGACGATGACGGTATGAATATGGAAGAACTTGAAAAGGCTCTGCAAACCCACAAAAACGCAAGATTTATCTACACTATTCCTAATTTTCAGAACCCATCAGGCATTACTATGAGTCTTGAAAAAAGAAAGAAAATGTATGAACTTGCAAAGAAATATAATGTGCTTATTCTTGAGGACAACCCATACGGTGACCTTAGATACAGTGGTGAGTACATTCCTTGTATCAAAAGTTTTGATGATGAGGGTATTGTGCTTTATGCCGGTTCAATGAGTAAGGTTATCTCTCCGGGAATTAGAGTTGCTTATGTTATTGCACCTAAGCCTATTTTCCAGAAGATGGTTGTATGCAAACAAGGTAATGATGTTCATACAAACATTTGGTCACAGATGGTTTGTAACGAACTAATGACAAAGTATGACTTTGATGCTCACCTTGAAAAGCTAAGAAACCTATACAGAAAAAAAGCACAGTTTATGATGGACCTTATGGACAAATATCTTGTACCAATGGGCATTACTTATGCAAAAATTACCGGTGGATTATTCACAATGTGTACTCTACCGGATTATGTAGATATGCAAGAATTTTGTAAAGACGCAATCAAAAACAAAGTTTGTGTTGTTCCGGGAAATGCTTTTCTAACTGATGAAAGTGAAGAATGTCACACCTTTAGAGTGAACTTCTCAACACCTACTGATGAACAGTTGGAAAAAGGAATTAAACTACTTGCAAAAACTGCTGAAAAATATATTAAGTGAGGTAAAATAAAATGGGAGAAAAGAAACCTATTGTTTTAAGTGCTATTCAACCAAGTGGCTCAATGACTCTTGGTAACTATCTTGGAGCAATTAAGAATTGGATTACTATGCAGGACGAATACTTCTGCTTTTATGCTCTTGCTGACCTACACACAATTACAGTAAGACAAGACCCTAAAGAAATGAGAAAGCATATTCTTGATATGTATGCACTTCTTTTAGCTTGTGGCATTGACCCTGAAAAAAGTGTTTTCTTCATTCAGAGCCATGTAACAACTCATGCACAGTTAGCTTGGATTTTAAACTGCTACACACAGTTTGGTGAACTTTCAAGAATGACACAGTTTAAGGATAAAAGCCGTAAACACGCCGATAACATTAACGCAGGTCTGTTTACTTACCCTGCACTAATGGCTGCCGATATTCTACTTTATCAAGCAGACAAAGTTCCTGTTGGTGCTGACCAGATGCAACATCTTGAAATCACTCGTGATATTGCAACAAGATTTAACGGTCTATATGGCAATGTATTTAAGATTCCTGAGGGCTTTGTTCCTAAGAACGGTGCAAGAGTTATGTCACTACAGAACCCATCAAGCAAGATGAGTAAAAGTGATGAAAATGTTAACGGTTGCGTATATGTTCTTGATAAGCCTGAAACTATTATGAAGAAGTTTAAGAGAGCTATTACAGACACAGACACTAAGATTTACTTTAGTGAAGATAAGCCGGGTATCAGCAATCTAATGACAATTTACGGTGCAGTTACAGGCAACACAATGGAACAGATTGAAAAGGAATTTGACGGTAAAGGCTACGGTGACTTTAAGACTGCTGTAGGTGAAGCAGTTGTTGAACACCTAAGACCAATCCAAGATGAATACAACAGAATTATCAAGGATAGAGCATATATGGAAGAAACATGGAAAAAGGCAGATGCCTTTGCTCAGAACTTCAGCCAAAGAACTCTTGACAAGGTAATGAAGAAAATCGGTTACATTAAATAATCAACATAAAATTATAGCGACCTTTCAAAACGGAAGGTCGCTTTTTTAATATTCAAAAATTTTCGGTAAATAATATTAAGGTAAAATTTATATTATGAGGGATAAAAATGATAAAAATTATTACCGACTCAGGTGCTGACTTAGAACCAAATGAACTTGAAATTCTGGATATTAAATGTGTTCCACTGTCAGTTACCTTTGACAATATTACTTACAAAGAGAACATTAACCTTACCAAAAAAGGTTTCTACAAACTACTAAAGCTAAAGAAAGAAAAGCCAACAACATCACAACCGTCCCCTGAGGATTTCTTTAATTTACTTGAGAATAACGGTGACACCTATATTGGAATTTTCTTGTCCTCCAAAATTAGTGGCACTTATCAAAATGCAAAATACTGCTGTACTGACTTTAACTGTTACCCTATAGACAGTGAAACTGCATCTGCCGGTATGAGGATACTTATTGAAGAAAGTATCAAGCTGAAAAATCAAGGTCTTTCAGCTAAAGAAATTGTTATGAAAATTGAGGAACTAAAGAAAAGAATTGTGGTTATAGCTTGTGTTGATTCTCCTGAATATCTGCTAAAGGGTGGCAGAATTAAAGCCTCTATGATGTCTACCATTAAGCCTATTGTTTCTATTGAGCAAGGAAAAATCACACTTATTCACAAGTGTATCGGCACTCAAAGAGGAATAAACTATATTGCAAATAAGGTTATAAAAAATCATCCTGACTTTTCCTATCCATTCCACATTATGTATGCCGATAACCACTCTATGGGTGTTAAGCTGAAAGAAAAGCTACTATCGGACAAACTACCAATTAACAATCATTCCTTAGTAAATGTAGGTGCAGTAATAGGCAGTCATACCGGACCTAATGCTTTTGGTGTAGCATATGTTAAAAGATAGCCGATACAACTGCCTATAAATTAAACTTCTCTATATTTCATAACAGTATAAGCACCAATAGTGTTTACTGTTTTCTTTAAGGTTTTTTCATCAACCTTATTTTTCATCAATACGGTTACTTCTTTAGTAGAGGCACTTGCCTTTGCCCAAACACCCTCAAGGTTATTGAGTGTGTTTTCAATTCTGCTTTCACATCCTTGACACACCATACCGTCAACAGTAAGAATTACTTTATATGGATAGTGACTTTTGTCCTTATCCTTAACCTTAATTTTCTTTACTTTATCCCCACCGGAAGAACCACAACATCCTTCCGACAACTTTTTCACATAGCTTTTTATAACGAAAATTGCAAATACTACAATCAGTACAACTGCAATAATTCCCCAAAAAGCAGGTTTCTGAAAAACATCCATAAATCTTCTCTCCTTGATTTTAAATTATTCCATATCCTTAAGTGCTTGTGACATAGGGATTTTCTTAATCTTTTTACTTTGGATAAAGTGAACCACAATGTAACTTAATCCACCGATAACTACTGTTAATGGCAGTACATACGGTGCAACATAATAAGTTAACCAACCGTTAAAGTCTTGCATCATAGCAAAGTACAAACCCTTAATAATATAATTACATATTGGCATACTTAACAGTAATGATATTGCAACTACAATTGCAGTTGAGGTATTGTACAATTTACTTGCTTCATGGTCATTATATCCAAGAATTTTTACCATAGAAATTGACTTTGCATTTTTCTCTACCACTATCTTTGCAAGTAGATAAATTACCAAGATAAATAGCATTATAGAGAAACCACCGATTATAATAAACATTTGACCCATTGAATCGTCAAGCTGGTCGGCCATAACTGTTAGGTCCTGTTCGGTTATAGTTGATGCTATATAGCTTTCGTCAATATCTTTAATCTTTGTATTTGAGAAGTAACCTGTGTAGTAGTCCTTATCCTTATCAAATACTTTATTAAACTCATCTCTGGTCATAAATACTGCCATTGTTGCAGGATATTTATAACTGTCCTTTATTTTGAACTTGTATTTATCGTGAGTATATTTATCTGTTAAAGTATAGTTAGTGTCAGTATCTAAACTGTACTTTTCAATAACACTACTAGCCATCAGAACTTCTTTATCACCTGTTGGCAAAACCTTATCCTTTAGGTACTTTGAATTTTCTTCAATACCATAAACAGTAATTTCTTCACCGTTATCATTTTCTAGAGTTCTAACACAATACTTCTCTGCATTTTTTGTGTCAGTATCAACAGGTGCTTTTAGGATATACTGATAGCTTGCAATCTTAGAGTCCATAACTTCTGACTTAAAATGAGTTAACAGTGGTGCCATCATTAAGCCAAATACAAGTAGCACATTAGCAAGAATAATGCCAATAAACATCATAATATATGCTGAACGGTTTTGTAAAATTATTCTCACTCTAAATCTTGTAATGAACTTCCAGTTAGGAAGTTTAACTGCCTTTTTCTTCTTCTTTCTCTTTAAGTCATGTCTTAAGAACTTAAGTGGTGAAAGTGAAAGTGTATAGGCAAGCACAATAACATTTACTACAAAAATAATTAATGCCGGTACAATAGTTGTGATTACAAAGGCATAACCATTCCACTTTGTAACATATGTTGGAAGTGAATAACTGTGGTAGTACATACCTGCCATATAGCCTTTCATAAATGTATAACCACAAATATTGCCTACAATAGCAGATAGAATTGTTACCACAACAGGTAGTACAATATAGTGCCTTAGCAGTTCACCTTTTGAATAACCTGATGCTCTAAGTGTACCGATAACAGAACTTTCTTTCTCAATAGTATTACGGGTAGTTACTGCAAATACAAATGCAAGTACAATCATAATGATATACAGTAACCATATAAACATAACTCTGTCACCACCCATATCATCACCTGCAAAGTGAATTGCAGTATTATCGGCTTCTTTTACAAAGTCAGTTACCATACCTGTTTTAGCTACTTCATCTTGTATATCATCAGCCTTGTCGTTGATTTCATCCTCAGTCATATGCTTATGGTTGTAGTCCCAAGAGTAGCAATACTTAATACCATTGTCATTTAGCTTATTAAAGCCTTTATCGGTAACAACAGATACAGTAAATTTATTTGCATCAAACATCATATCCGTATTATTCTTAAACAATACTGTATAATCGGAAAGTGCAACTAAACCTACTATTTTGTAGTTTTTGTTTTGTATCTTTAGGTTGTCACCAATCTCAAGGTTGTTATTTTCTGCATACAATCTATCAATGGCAATTTCGTTATCTTCCTTAGGAAGTTTTCCACTCATTACATCAACTTTGTTAATATCTTTTCTGTTTTTGTAAATTCTGATTGTATGCTTTTTGTTGATGGGTTTATCCTTATAAGTCATAGGATAAACCTTAATATCTTCCTTATCTTCTAGGTCATTAAGCCATTTACTGTCAGCTTTTTGTTCTAAAGTAAAGTGACCGTCCTCAATATTGTACTTACTGAAACTTTCATTATAAGCAGAAAGTGTACTACCATCGGCAACTAAAAAGCCTGAAACTAAAGTGATAGTTAAGCACAAGAATAGGAACAATGCAATGTACTTGCCAAAATCACTTTTCAACTCTCTGGGAACTCGTTTATACAAAGGGTTTTTCATTTTTATTCCCCCTTACCAATCAAGTTCCATAGCAGGAATTTTCTTTTCATTCATATCATTATGGCGAATTTGACCGTCCTTTAGCTTAATAACTTGGTCTGCCATATTCTTAATTGCATCGTTATGGGTAACAAGGATAACTGTGTTGCCAAACTTTTTGTTAACATCTTCAATCAACTTTAGAATTTCTTTAGAGGTGTTATAGTCCAAAGCACCTGTAGGTTCATCACAAAGAAGAATATCAGGGTTCTTTACAATCGCTCTGCCAATAGCAGTTCTCTGTTGTTGACCACCTGAAAGCTGATTAGGAATCTTGTCCTTATGTTCCCAAAGTCCCAAAGTTTTTAGCAGTTCATCAATATTAAGTGGTTTATCACTTAAATAAGCACCTACTTCAATATTTTCTTTAACAGTTAAATTAGGAATAAGGTTGTAGGACTGAAAAACATAACCCAAATGTTTTCTTCTGTACTGAGTTAGCTTTTTCTCTTTCATTTCACCAACAACTTCATCACCGATTTTGATTTTGCCACTGTCGGAATTTTCAATTCCACCGATAATGTTAAGCAGTGTTGATTTACCTGAACCGGAAGGTCCAAGCAATACACAAATATTGCCGTCTTTGATTTCACAAGAAATGCCCTTTAGTACTTCTGTTTTGTTTTCTCCATCACCAAAAGATTTCTTAATATTTTCAAGGATTAATGTCATAATCTCACCTCTATTTTAATTTATGAGCATATATTCATATGAACATATGCTCATATGTTATTCTTATTATATTCTCAGTTTCTTCCAAAGTCAATAGGTTTTAAAAAATTGGTTAGCTTAAACTAACCGTAAAGGCAAATAAAGGGGATACCACAGTATCCCCTTCTTCTTATTTATGATGGCAATATTGGCAGTTTGCACATCCTGAGCAATTACCACCACAGGAAGATTTACCTTTTTTCTTGTCACTGCGTAGCTTTCTTACAATCAAAATAACTACTGCAAGTAAAGCCAGACCAACTATAATTGTTGCTAAATTATTTACTAACCATGTAAGCATATATAAATCCTCCCTTAAAATTTTTCTTTAATATTAAACTTTAACCTTAGCTGTAAGTTTGTTAGATTCTTTGTAAGGCTTAACAAGCATAAAGATAATGAATGCAAGTACAAGAATTGCAAAGATTAGGCCAATAACCTGAACATTACCTGTGAATAGGTTACCAAACTGGTTAATCATTAGTGCTACTGCATAAGCAAATACACACTGATAACCAACTGCAAATAGTGTCCACTTAGCGTTGTTCATTTCTCTCTTAATAGCACCGATAGCAGCAAAGCAAGGAGCACATAGTAGGTTGAATGCTAGGAATGATAAAGCACTAACCTGAGTGAATGCATTTGCCATTGCCTGATATACTGTAGCACCTGTACCACCGTATAGGATACCCATTGTACCAACAATGTTTTCCTTAGCGATAAGGCCTGTAACTGATGCAACGGCTGCCTGCCAGTTGCCCCAACCAAGTGGTGCAAAAATCCAAGAAATTGCATTACCGATAATAGCAAGTAAACTATCATCCATCTGGTCTTCTGTTAGCATCTGGAACGAACCGTTTACAAAACCGAAGTATGATAAGAACCAAACAAGGATTGTTGCAAGTAGGATAACTGTACCGGCTTTCTTAATGAATGACCAAGCTCTTTCCCACATTGAACGAAGAACATTACCTACTGTTGGCATATGGTAAGCAGGAAGTTCCATAACGAATGGAGCAGGGTCACCGGAGAACATCTTGGTTTTCTTTAGGATAATACCTGAAACAATAATTGCAGCAACACCTAGGAAGTAAGCAAATGTAGCAATCCAAGCAGAACCACCGAACAATGCACCGGCAATCATAGCGATAAACGGTGTCTTAGCACTACATGGGATAAATGTAGTTGTCATAATTGTCATTCTACGGTCACGCTCATTTTCGATTGTTCTTGATGCCATAATACCCGGAACACCACAACCTGTACCGATTAGCATAGGGATAAATGACTTACCTGATAAACCAAACTTACGGAAAATTCTGTCCATAACGAATGCGATTCTAGCCATATAACCACAAGCTTCTAGGAATGCAAGTAGGATAAACAGAACAAGCATCTGAGGTACGAAACCAAGAACTGCACCAACACCGGCAACAATACCGTCATTGATTAGACCTGATAGCCAATCAGCACAACCGATGCTATCTAGACCGTTAGAAACAAGTTCAGGAATACCGGGAACCCATACACCGTATTCTGCAGGGTCAGGAGCTTCACAGTTATACTTTTCAACTGTAGCAACTGCATCCTTAAATTCAGCAAGTGTAGCTGTAACATCTTCTGTAGCAAGAGTTTCTTCATCTTCTACTGAATATGTAGCCTTTGAGAAGTCAATACCCTTGTAGTTCTCAATATCTGTTGCAAAAGCAGTTAAAGCTGATTTTGCTTTAGCTGAGTCAAAGTCATCAGCTTCAGTATCAAGAGCAGTAGAAACTGCCTCTGTATCATAGCCTTTTTCTTCAGCATATGAAATGTAACCGTTAACGATTTCATCAGCACCGGCAAATTCTTCATCTAATTCTTCATACTGAGAAGAACCGATACCGAATAGGTGGAAACCGTCACCGAATAGGTTATCGTTTACCCAGTCAGTACCCCAAGCACCAACTGTTGAAATTGCAATGTAATAAACTGCAAACATAATTACTGCAAAGATTGGAAGAGCAGCCCATCTATTAGTAACAACTCTATCAATCTTATCGGAAGTTGTCATCTTATCTTTATGTTTCTTCTTGTAGCAATCGTGGATAATAGAAGAAATATAAATATATCTTTCGTTTGTAATGATACTTTCTGAGTCATCATCAAGTTCAGTTTCAACTTCTGCAATATCGTGTTCAATGTGATTTTTGATTTCATCAGAAAGGTCAAGCTGAGCTAATACCTTTTCATCTCTTTCAAACAACTTAATTGCATACCATCTCTGCTGTTCTTCAGGCATATCGTGAACAACTGCCTCTTCAATATGAGCAAGACAATGTTCAACAGAACCTGTAAATGGATGAATAGGAGCAATCTTCTTGCTTTCTGCACTGGCAATAGCAGCTTCGGCAGCTTCTGTAATACCTGTACCCTTTAGAGCAGAGATTTCAACAACCTTACAACCAAGTTCCTTAGCAAGTTGGTCAGTACGGATTGTGTCACCGTTTTTCTTAACAACATCCATCATATTGATGGCAACAACAACAGGAATACCAAGTTCAACAAGCTGAGTTGTTAAGTATAGGTTTCTTTCAAGGTTAGTACCGTCAACAATATTTAGGATTGCATCAGGTCTTTCACCGATTAGATAGTTTCTTGCAACAACTTCCTCTAGTGTATATGGAGAAAGTGAATAAATACCCGGAAGGTCAGTGATAACAACACCACTGTGTTTCTTTAGCTTACCTTCCTTTTTTTCTACTGTAACACCTGGCCAGTTACCAACAAACTGGTTAGAACCGGTTAAGGCATTAAACAATGTTGTTTTACCACAGTTTGGGTTACCGGCAAGGGCAATTCTCAAATCCATTGTGTAATTTCCTCTCTTTCATAATCATAGTAAGCAAAAGCTAACTATTATGTAAAAAATTATTCTACTTCAATCATTTCGGCATCAGCTTTTCTTAGAGAAAGCTCATAACCACGAACAGTAACTTCAACAGGATCGCCAAGTGGAGCAACCTTGCGAATTTTTACATCTACACCTTTGGTAATGCCCATATCCATAATTCTACGCTTTACAGCACCTTCACCATGGAGTTTCTTTACCTTTACTGTGTCGCCTACTTTAGCCTGACGCAATGTGTTCATACTTTTCCTCCTCGCTAATAAATGTATATTTATTATTAAAAATATTAGACCATAATTTTTTGAGCCATTTCTTTACTGATGGCTACTCTTGTTTCCTTAACATTAACGATAATGTTACCACCTACTGAGTTAATTACTGTAACATTACCACCTACTACAAATCCTAGGTCAGCAAGATGTTTCTTCATTTCAGGTGTGCCACCTACTCTTTTGATAATGTTCTGTTCACCTGGGTTTAGAAATGTTAATGGCATCATAATCATCCCTCTAATTCATATGGTTTTTGCGATTAGCTTAGACTAATTTAAATTAGTTTAGACTAACCTATAAGTCTAAATAAAAGGTTAGTACCAGCTAACCTACACTTAATTATATAGTTAGCTAATGCTAATGTCAACAATAAAAGCTGATTTTTTCCCATATAGACTGATTTTCAGCATATTATTAAATAAGTTAGTCATAGCTTACTATACCTATTGTACATTTTTACAAATCTAGTTTCATATTCAAATTATGAAAATTAAAACACTATAGAAAACAAAAAATCCCTGCAACTTCCTTGTTGCAGGGATGAAAATTATTTTAGCTTATCAAGTATTTTGCTGACAACATTATCAATCTTGCTGTTCTGCTTAACTTCAACAGTAATGTCGGCATATTCTCTGTACTTTGGCATACGCTTCTCATACAAAGTATCAAGGGTATCATCCTTTCCCATAGCGATACCTCTTGTATCAATGTTCTTTACTCTGCGTTTAATCTCAGGTAAAGGAACATCAATAAACACACACTTGCTGCCATCTAAAAGATTTTTCATAGCACTATCGGAAAAAACCATTGAACCACCTGTCGCAATAACTGTGTTGTCAATGTTTAGTTCTTCACCGACAATACCCTCAATCTTCAAAAATTCGCTAACACCTTTTTTGTCAATAATATCTTGTAATGTAGTTTTTTCTCTGTCGCTGATTAAGTTATCAGTATCGACAAAGTCGTATCCAAGCCTCTTTGCAAGGATTATCCCTATTGTACTTTTACCACTGCCTGGCATACCTATCAAAACTATATTATTCATACTTAAATATCTCTTATAACTAGAGTGTCAGTACCTGCTCTGTTTAATGCACGAGTTGAAGTAAGAACAATAACTGTGTCACCTTTCTTAACAAGACCTGTTTCTAGTGCTTTCTTTTTACTTTGATTTGTGATTTCTTCAATAGTCTTTTTCTCATCACAAAGAATAGGAACAATACCCCAATATAGGCAAAGTTTCTTGCATACTGTTTCATCAGTAACAACTGCAATAATAGGACACTTTGGTCTAAAGTGAGCCATAATTCTTGGCACATGACCTGTTGCTGACTCTACGATAATTGCCTTTGCACCAATGTTTTCGGCAATCTGCTTTGCACTGTAACATAGATTCTGACGAAGTGAAGAACCGATTTCATATGTCTGAATTAAAGACTCTAGGTTAGAGAACTCTCTATGTGCTTCAGCTTCTTCACAGATAGATGACAAAGCCTGAACACTTTCTACAGGATACATACCGGCAGCAGATTCACCACTAAGCATAACTGCTGAAGTACCGTCATAAACTGCATTAGCTACATCGGAGATTTCTGCTCTTGTAGGTCTAGGACAAGTAGTCATACTTTCTAACATCTGAGTAGCAGTAATAACAAACTTACCTCTTAAAACAGTCTTAAAGATAAGCGCCTTCTGGATTTCAGGAATTTCCATAAATGGAATTTCAACACCCATATCACCTCTTGCTACCATAATACCGTCGGATTCATCAAGGATTTCATCAATATCATCAACACCGGACTGACACTCAATCTTTGAGATAATACCGATATGTTCACCACCGATAGACTCAACATAATCTCTTAATGTACGAACATCATCACCGTTTCTGACAAATGATGCTGCAATAACATTGATACCCATTTTGATACCAAAATCAATATCTTCTCTGTCTTTCTTACTAACATAAGGCATATCAATGTTGTAATCAGGAATATTGATACTCTTACGAGAACCAAGTTCACCACCGACAAGAACCTTACAAACAATTCTGTCCTCCAGTACTTTCTTGACTTGCATAGCAATTTTACCGTCATCAAGAAGCAGCTTCAAACCTTTTGCCTTGTTGTATTTCATTAGCTTCTTAATAAGTTTAGGATAACTAATAGAAACACCCTCGTTGTTACCAACAACTTCATCTCTAAAGAAAGTAAAGTCTTGACCTTCAACGATTTCTGTTTTGCCACCATCAATGTGACCGATTCTTACTTCAGGACCTTTTGTATCCAAAAGAAGTGCCACATTCTTGCCACTTTCAGCAATAGCTTCTTTTACAGTAGCAAAAGTTTTTTCAAGTTCCCCATAGTCACCATGTGACATATTGAAACGGGCAACATCCATACCTGCATCAATCATCTTTAGGATAGTTTCCTTGTTGTTACATGCAGGGCCAATAGTGCAAATGATTTTTGTTTGTCTCATAATCCTTGTACCTCACTTCTTTTATGGCTTTTTCAAAACTCTGACCTGACAGTCAACTGTTAAGTCCAACGAGTTAAGAGAAAATAGCCTTGATTTCTTCTCTTCCTTTATTCTATTAATATGTGGTGTCATAATAAGCAAATTTTTTAAATCATCACCTTCTATATGAAGTTTAAAATCTATGTTACCTTGATACAATGTATCAAAAATATCACCAACATCTTTTTGATGCTTATCTTGTTTGAAAACAGTATCATAAATCTGCTGTTTCAATTCAATTAAGTGATTATTACCGGCAGTAACTTCTACCACTATACCACCACTTTTTAGCACCCTACTATATTCTTCCGGTACTAAAAGTGAGAATATTGCCGTAATTGCATCTACGCTGTTATTCTTTATAGGTAGATGGGATGCAGTGGCAACTGCCCAGTTAATATCTTTACTTCTGCTACAACACATTCTCACTGCATCTTTAGCAATATCTGTGCCGATAACATTAGCAAAATTTGTTCTTTCCTCAATACCACAAGTATAGTAGCCTTCTCCACAACCACAATCCAAGTAGCAATCAAAAGAACTGCAATACTCTTTAATCAAACTTGCAACTTTATCTAAAATTTTCTCATAATGACCATTTGACAAGAAATTCTTTCTTGCAAGTAGCATTTCTTTATTATCTCCCGGATGTAAACTTTTCTTTTGCTGAACCGGCAAAAGGTTTACATAGCCTTGCTTTGCATAATCAAAACAATGGTTATTTTCACATACAAGAGATTTTCCATTTAACTGTAAACTTTCCTTACAAATAGGACAAGTGAACATATTACCCAACTCCTCTGTTTATTGTATCACGGGAAAGGTAATACTTCAAGATAAATTAAGGTTAAATAGCAAAAAAACTACCCTAATTTTGGCAAAAATCAAGGTAGTTTAAAAATTTATTTTTATTTTTCAAAAATTACTTCATCAATGATAGTACAAGTTCACTATATTCGGCAGTATTTTCAATTTCAAGACCTGCCATTAGTTCAGCCTGTGCAAGAAGTAGCTTACAGTAGGACTTTGCCTTTTCCATATCGGCATCAATGTAACCCATCATAGCCTTGATACTGTCACTGTTAGGGTTAATCTCAAGAACTCTCTGTGCTTTCATACCACCCTCAGGGTTCATCTGAGCAAAGTACTTTTCCATTTCAAAGCTAACTCCACCCTTAGCAGTTAGTACAACAGGGTAATTCTTTAGCTTTTTACTTACAACAACATCAGCAACCTTGTCACCGAGAGTTTCTTTCATAAAGTTGATTGTACCTTCGCTCTGTGACTTTTCTTCTTCAGTTTCTTCCTTGTTTTCTTCAGGTAAACCAAGGTCATCGTTAAGAACTGAACGAATTTCCTTTTCACCGTATTCTCTAAGTGACTGCATACAGAATTCATCAACTTCATCAGTCATATAAAGAATATCGTAGTCATTTTCCTTTAGAAGTTCAAGTACAGGTAGTCTGTCAATAGACTCAATGCTTTCACCTGTAGCATAGTAAATATACTTCTGATCTTCTTTCATATTTTCAACATACTCTTTTAGAGTAATGTTCTTCTTTTCCTTAGCAGAATAGAACATCAATAGGTCTTGTAGTTCACCTTTATGCATACCGTAATCGGCAACACAACCGTACTTTAGCTGAACACCAAATGCTGAATAGAACTTTTCGTAATTCTCTCTATCTTTCTTTAGCATTGATGCAAGTTCGTTCTTAATCTTCTTTTCAAGAGTCTTTTCCATCTGCTTTAGAACTCTATCCTGCTGTAGCATTTCTCTTGAAATATTTAGAGATACATCAGGAGAATCAACAACACCCTTTACAAAACGGAAATGTTCAGGTAACAAGTCCTCACAGTTATCCATAATTAGAACACCTGAAGAATAAAGTTGCAAACCTTTCTTGTATTCCTTAGTAAAGTAGTTAAATGGAGTTTTTGATGGAATGAACAGCATAGCCTTGTATGTTACAACACCCTCAACTGAAGTTGTAATAACCTTTAGTGGTGGGTTATAGTCCATAAACTTTTCCATATAGAAGTTATTGTACTCTTCTTCTGTAACATCCTTCTTAGGCTTTTGCCAAATTGGAACCATTGAGTTTAGAGTTTCCTTTTCATAGTAATCCTCATACTCAGGATGTTCCTTATCCTTACTGTCTTCCTTTACTCTGGACTTCTTCATTTCCATTTCAATTGGATAGTGGATATAGTCACTATACTTCTTAATCAATGAAGATAACTTGTACTGTTCTAGGTACTCATCATAGTTTTCTTCATCTGTGTTATCCTTTAACTTCATAATAATCTGTGTGCCAACTGTGTCTTTGGCACATTCTTCAATTGTGTAACCGTCAGCACCTGTTGACTGCCACTTATAAGCCTTGTCACTACCGTACTTCTTAGTGATAACTGTAATTTCCTTAGCTACCATAAATGCAGAATAGAAACCTACACCGAACTGACCGATAATATCAATGTCTTCCTTATCGTCCTTGTCCATTTCTTGCTTAAACTTATATGAACCTGAAGAAGCAATAACACCTAGGTTATTTTCCAAATCATCTTCATCCATACCGATACCATTATCACTAACCGTAATTGTACGGTTTTCTTTATCTGTACCGATTTCAATTTTGAAATCTTCTCTACTCATACCAACATTTTGGTCAGTTAAACTCTTAAAACAAAGTTTGTCAATGGCATCACTTGCGTTAGAAATAATTTCTCTTAGAAAAATATCTCTGTTTGTATAAATTGAATTAATCATAAGATCAAGTAGTCTTTTTGACTCTGATTTAAACTGTTTCTTAGCCACTTTAATCAATCCTCTTTTAAATAATTTTTAGCACTCTCAACTTTAGAGTGCTAACTCTATAAACTAATATACAACTAAGGGCAAATAAAGTCAAGAATAAATATTAAAAAATATACATTTTATGAAAAATATACACAATACAGGGCATACTTTTAGTGGTGATGATTATGATAGAAACTTTAAGCAAGTATAATGTTAAATTTACTGATGAATACTTTAAGAAAGAAATTACTATTCCCGTAATTTACAGTGATGAATACTTAAAATCTAAAACACTTGACCTTAACTTAGCCAGGTTATGTTGCACTTTCTGTTGTTGCAGTTATGATGAAGAATGTATGAAAAATGCATTTTTAGATACTGAGTTTACTGACATAGAACTTCTGTACTTTAAACCACAAGAAAATACTGCATCAATTGCTATAGCAAAAAGGGATAACAATGTTTTTATTGTTATCCGAGGTACTTTAGGTGAAGAATGGTACAATAATTTTCGTACAGGACTTGAGGACACCCATCAAGGTTATTACGACACAATAGGATTTTTAAAGCCACTTATTAAGAAATACATTAACACAACAAACAACATTATTTTTACCGGTCATTCCCGTGGTGGTGCATTGGCAAATTTACTAGCATCGGAATTAATCAAAGACGGCAGAGAAAATGTATTTGCCTATACCTTTGCTTGTCCTAATGTTACTTCAAAGGATGACACATACAGTCATAGGTTTTCCGATATATATAACTTTGTGTACGAAGATGACTTTATTACCCATTGTCCTCTCAGAGAATGGGGTTATAACCGTTACGGCAACACAATTAAATTTAAATTAAGGGATATTAACTACAAAAAGCTGAAAAAATCTTTCAATGAACTTTCCGGCAGTAACTTTGTTTCTTTCAAAGATTGCAACGAAAGTGTGGATAACTTTATTGATACCACATTACACCTGGCAAGTAACCCTTATGAATACTACCACAAAGGATATTTAGTAGATGAAGAATATATCACCCTATACAAATACTTTCAAATTATTTGTGATATTTTTAATGACAAAGAAAGTTTTTCTGCCGGTATAACACTACTTGCCACAAAGCTATCGGAATTTGCACCACTTACCGAATTTCTTTCAAGTGGTATTGATGTACCCATGTTACTTTCTCAAGGTAACGCAAACAACTCTTGTGCTATGTTTGCACATTCACCACTAACCTACCTTTCATTATTAAATACCCAGAAAATAAAATTGACCTCCTAGTTGGAGGTCAGCTTTATTATAATTTTCTATTTAGCTTTTCTGTTTTTAAACATCCACAAATTATTGTTATAAGCAAACATAATAATTGCCATTAGGATAATTATACCATAGCCGATAAATGAATAAACATCCGGTACATCACCGAAAACAATGAATCCTAAACCGGCAGCAAAAATAATTTGGCTATAATCATAAACAGAAACTTCCTTAGCAGGTGCATAAGTATAAGCTGCTGTAATACCAAACTGTCCACCGGCAGCAGAAATTCCGGCCATTATTAAAGCAAAGAACTGAAACGGTGTAAACATCTTAAAGTCCATTAGCATTAAAGGCAATAATACAACTGTACTAAATCCTGAGAAAAACAGTACTATAAAGCTACCTTTCTCACCTCTTGTGCCAAGAAGTCTAACCATTGTATAAGCAAAGCCGGCACAAGCACCACCAATAAATCCTGCCAAAGATGGGAACCATTCTGCATTTGAAAAATCAGGTTTAATTACAAACAATGCACCGATAAATGCACCAAACACAATTAAACCTTGTGGCAAAGTTAACCTTTCTTTTAATATTATAAATGAAAAGATAATTACAAAGAACGGTGACATTTTGTTAAGGATTGAGGCGTCACTAAGTACCAAATGGTCAATAGCATAGAAGTTACACAAAATTCCAAACACCCCAAAAAGTGACCTTAAAAGTAACGGGCCTAAGTTTTTAGGGTTAAAGTGAAAACTTTTTCTGTCCTTTAATACCATAAACAAAGCAAAGAAAAATGCTACAAAGTTACGGAAAAATGCCTTTTCACCTGTTGGCAAGTCACCTGACAATTTTACAAAGAAATTCATAAAGGCAAAGCAAAATGCTGACAATATAATATAGATAACACCTTTATATTTTTTATTAATTTTCAAAAACTCCACTTCTCTTCCACAAAAAATAAAATACATTCTCGTTAATAAATTATATCATAATAAAAATTAGTGTCAATTTTCTCTTGACATATTTTTAATTTAGCTTTATAATTTTAGTAGTTAAATAATTTGTCACAAACCGTTGATTGAGAGTAAGTACATTTGATGGAGATTTTTAGAGAGTTGTCGGCCGGTGCAAGACAATAATTAAAATCATTTGGAATGGACTCAAGAGGGCAGACTGAAATTTATTAAAGTAGGTACTGACGGAAACCTTGACCGTTACAACAAGGAGTATGTGTTAGCATATGTAAAGTGGGTACTACTGTACCAATTTGGGTGGCACCGCAGAAGTTTATTACAGCTTTTGTCCCTTTATCTAGGGACAAGGGCTTTTTTTATTATAATTTTTACTAAAGAGAAAGGAGAAACCTATGTATTCACCAAGTTTTGATGAGGTAGCACAGTATAAAGAATATGATGTTATTCCTGTTAGCAAGGAAATTTATGCTGATGTTATCACTCCCATTACATTATTAAGGAAAATAGCAGACAAATACAAGAACTACTATCTGTTGGAAAGTATCGAAGGTGGAGAAAAGTGGGCAAGATACAGTTTCTTTGGATTTGACCCAAAGGCAAGACTTTACTGTAAAGACGGTGTTGTTACTATTGAAGGTGAGGGTGCTAAGGTTGTAGAAACCAAGAAACCTCTAACAGTATTAAGAGAATACCTAAGTCACTACAAAACACCTACAATCAATGGTAATCCTCCTTTCACAGGTGGTTTGGTGGGTTACTACGGTTACTCAATGATTGGTTATGCCGAACCAACACTAAACCTAAAGTCAAGTGAATTTAACGACTTTGATGTTATGCTTTGTGACAAAATCATTGCTTATGACCACCTAAAACAGAAAATCACTGTTATTGTAAATATGAAAACCAATGACCTTGAAAATCAGTACAACAAGGCTATTAATGATATTGATGAAATCGTTAAAATGATTAACGACCCAACACCTGTAAGCAAGTTGACTTCTTACAAAGATGTTGAGTTTAAGTCAAACTTCACCGAAGAAGAATATGCCGATACAGTAAACAAAACTAAGGAATATATCTTTGACGGGGATATTTTCCAAGCAGTTATCAGCAGAAGATTTGAAACAAAATATGAGGGTAGCCTACTAAATGCTTACAGAGTACTTAGAGTTACAAACCCTAGCCCTTATATGGTATTTATGAAAATCGGCGAAAATGAAATTATTTCAACTTCACCTGAAACATTGGTAAGATACCAAAACGGTAGAATGACAACATTCCCTATTGCCGGTTCAAGACCTAGAGGCAAAACAGAAGAAGAGGATATTGCCCTAGAGAAAGATTTACTACAAGACGAAAAGGAACTTTCAGAACACAATATGCTGGTTGACCTAGGCAGAAACGATATTGGTAAAATTTCAAAGTTCAATTCTGTTACAGTTACAGAGTATATGAAAGTTTTAAGATACTCAAAGATTATGCACATTTGCTCAGAAGTACAAAGTGATGCACTTGATACAGCGGATTCATTTGATGCTATTGAGGCAGTACTTCCTGCCGGTACACTTTCAGGTGCACCAAAGGTTAGAGCTTGTGAGATTATTGAAGAACTTGAGAAATGCCCAAGAGGTGTTTATGGTGGTGCTATCGGATACATTGACTTTAACGGTAATATGGATACTTGCATAGCAATCAGAATGGCATCAAAGATTAAAGATAAAGTTTATGTTCAAGCCGGTGGTGGTATTGTAGCAGACAGTATCCCACACAACGAATATATGGAAAGCTACAACAAAGCACTTGCAGTAATGAATGCAATTAAGAATGCCGGGGAGGTTGAAGAAGTATGATTTTACTAATTGATAACTACGATAGTTTTTCTTACAATCTTGTTCAACTTGCCGGTAGTGTAAATCCGGACATTAAGGTTATCAGAAATGATGCAATGACTGTGGAAGAAATTGAAAAGCTAAACCCAAGCCATATTATTATTTCTCCCGGTCCGGGCTATCCAAAGGATGCCGGTATCTGTGAAGATGTAATCAGATACTTTAAAGGAAAGAAACCAATCCTAGGTGTATGCCTTGGTCATCAAGCAATTTGTGAAGTTTTCGGTGCAGAAATCACTCATGCTAAAAAGCTAATGCATGGCAAGAAAAGCACACTAAACATTGACCCAACTTGCAAAATCTTTAATGGTATGGGTGACAAAATGGTAGGTGCAAGATACCATTCACTAATCGCCAAGAAAGAAACTTTACCACAAGAATTAATTGTTACTTCAACTGACGATATGGGTGAAATAATGGCAGTAAAACACAGAGATTATGAAATCTACGGACTACAGTTCCACCCTGAAAGCATATTGACAGTCGGTGGCAAGAAACTACTTGAAAACTTTTTAGACATAAAGTAAGGATGTAAAAAATGATTAAAGAAGCAATTGTAAAACTAAGTAAAAGAGAAAATCTTGATATAGATACAACAAAGCAAGTAATGAACGAAATTATGAATGGTGAAGCTACCGAAGCACAAATCGGTGCATTCTTAACAGCACTTATGATGAAAGGTGAAACTATTGACGAAATCACAGCTTGTGCAACAGTTATGAGAGAAAAGGCTCTACACATTAACCCTAAAGTAAAGGTTATGGAAATTGTAGGTACAGGTGGTGACGGTACAGGTACATTCAACATTTCCACTACATCAGCATTCGTTATTTCTGCCGGTGGTGTTCCTGTTGCAAAACACGGTAACCGCTCAATGAGCAGTAAGTCAGGTGCTGCCGATTGTCTTGAAAACTTAGGTGTAAACCTAAACATTACACCTGAAAGAAGTGAAGAAGTATTAAACCAATGTGGTATGTGCTTTATGTTTGCACAGTGCTACCACAAGTCAATGAAATATGTTGCTAAGCCAAGAAAAGAAATCGGTATCAGAAACATTTTCAATATTCTTGGACCATTAACAAACCCTGCAAGTGCATCAATGCAAGTTATGGGTGTGTTTAGTCAAGATTTATGTGAGCCATTGGCACAGACGCTTATTAACCTAGGTGTTAAGAAGGGCATGGTTATTTATGGTTTAGACGGTATGGATGAAGCAACTGTTACAACAAAAACTTATTGTTCAGAAATTCGTGACGGTAAGGTACATTCTTACTATATTACACCGGAAGAAGTGGGACTAAAGACTTACCCAATGGATGACCTAATCGGTGGTAACGGCAAAGAAAATGCAGAAATCACTTTGGATATTCTTACAGGCAAAGAACAAGGTGCAAAGAGAGATATTGTACTGTTAAACTCAGGTATTGCATTTTATGTTGCAGGTAAGGCAGACTCTATTAAGTCCGGTGTTGACTATGCAAAAGAAATTATTGACAGTGGCAAGGCTTTTGCTACTAAGGAAGCATTTGTTGCTTTAACTAATGAATAAGTGAGACAGATATGACAATACTTAACGAAATTGCAGAATATACAAAGAAGAGATATATTGAGCAAGAAAAGGTTGTACCTTTTGAAAAAATCAAAAGTAAAGCCCGAAAGATGGACAGCAACACAGGTTTTCCATTTGAAAAAGCTTTAGCAAAGGAAGGACTATCCTACATATGTGAAGTAAAGAAAGCAAGTCCCAGCAAAGGTATTATTGCAGAAAAATTTCCTTATAAGGAAATTGCCAAAGACTATGAAAAGGCCGGTGCATCAGCAATTTCCTGCTTAACCGAACCAAAATATTTTAAAGGCAAGAATCTGTATCTTGAAGAAATCAGCAAGGAAGTTTCTATTCCTATTCTGAGAAAAGATTTTACAGTATGTGCTTATCAGATTTATGAGGCAAAGGTAATCGGTGCATCTGCTATACTATTAATATGTGCAATTCTTACCGAAGAAGAAATTAAGGAATACTTAGATATTGCAACTTCTCTTGGACTATCGGCTTTAGTTGAGGCTCATACAGAAGAAGAAGTAAAAATGGCACTAAACTGTGGTGCAAAAATTATCGGTGTTAACAACCGTAACCTAAAGGACTTTACAGTTGATATTAACAACTGTATCAACCTAAGAAAGCTTGTTCCGGAAAATATTTTATTTGTTGGAGAAAGTGGTATCAAAACAAGTACAGACATTGCTAACCTAAAGAAAGCTAATGTAAATGCTGTTTTAATCGGTGAAACACTTATGAGAAGTGAAGATAAATCAAAGGCTCTTACTGAGCTTAACGGTGAACCATTACATAAATAAGAAAAAGGAGAATTAATATGTCAAACGGAAGATTTGGCAGACATGGTGGTCAGTTTATTCCTGAAACACTAATGAATGCCATTATGGAACTAGAGGATGCTTATAATAAATACAAAAATGATAAAGACTTTAACGATGAACTAAACGAACTGCTTAGAGAATATGTAGGTCGTCCATCTCGTCTTTATTATGCAGAAAAGATGACTAAGGACCTTGGTGGTGCTAAAATCTACTTAAAGAGAGAGGACCTTAACCACACAGGCAGTCACAAGCTAAACAATGCTTTAGCACAGGTATTACTTGCTAAGAAAATGGGCAAAACAAGAGTAATTGCCGAAACAGGTGCAGGTCAACACGGTGTTGCCACTGCTACTGCAGCAGCACTTATGGGTATGGAATGCGAAATCTTTATGGGCAAAGAGGACACAGACCGTCAGGCACTAAATGTATTTAGAATGGAACTTCTTGGTGCAAAGGTTCACGCAGTAACAAGTGGCACAATGACACTAAAGGATGCAGTAAACGAAACCTTTAGAGAATGGACTAACAGAATGAGTGATACTCACTATGTACTTGGTTCAGTTATGGGTCCTCACCCATTCCCAACTATTGTAAGAGATTTCCAGAGTGTTATTGGTAAAGAAATCAAAAGTCAGATTATGGAAAAGGAAGGCAGACTTCCTGATGTAGTTATGGCTTGTGTTGGTGGTGGCAGTAATGCTATCGGTGCATTCCACGAATTTATCCCAAATAAAGAAGTAAGACTCATCGGTTGTGAAGCTGCCGGTAAGGGTATTGACACAGACAAAACTGCTGCTACAATTTCAACAGGCAGAGACGGTATTTTCCACGGTATGCACAGTTATTTCTGTCAGAATGAATACGGTCAGATTGCACCGGTATATTCAATTTCTGCCGGTCTTGACTATCCCGGTGTTGGTCCTGAACACGCATATCTACACGATATTGGCAGAGCAGAATATGTTGCTATTACAGATGATGAAGCAGTAAATGCTTTTGAATATTTATCAAGAACCGAGGGTATTATCCCTGCTATTGAATCCTCTCATGCAGTTGCTTATGCAATGAAACTTGCTCCAACTATGGACAAAGACAAAATCATTGTTGTAAACCTATCAGGTAGAGGAGATAAAGATGTTGCAGCAATCGCAAGATACAGAGGAGTTGAGATTTATGAGTAAAATTACAGATGCATTTAAGAACGGCAAAGCATTTATCCCTTTCGTAACTGCCGGTGATCCTTGCCTTGAAGTTACAGAACAACTACTTATTGAAATGGACAAGAACGGTGCTGATATTATTGAAATCGGTATTCCTTTCTCTGACCCTGTAGCTGAGGGTGTTGTTATTCAAGAGGCTGACATTAGAGCGTTAGCAGCAGGCACAACAACAGACAAAATCTTTCAGATGGTAGCAAAAGTAAGAGATAAACTTTCTTGTGCAGTTGCACTTATGACATATGCAAATACTGTTTATGCTTATGATACCGACAAGTTCCTTGCTAACTGTAAGCAAGTTGGTGTTGATGCACTGATTATTCCTGATGTTCCATATGAAGAAAGAGATGTTATAAAACCTTATTGTGAAAAGTATGGTGTTGAATATATTTCATTCGTTGCACCAACAAGTCACGACAGAATCAAAATGATTGCAAAGGACGCATCAGGCTTTATGTACTGTGTATCTTCCCTAGGTGTTACAGGTGTAAGACAGAACATTACAACAAATATCGGTGAAATGATTGACCTTGTAAAATCGGTTAAGGATATTCCTTGTGCAGTCGGTTTCGGTATTTCAACTCCTGAACAGGCAAAGAAAATGGCAAAAAATGCTGACGGTGTAATTGTAGGTTCTGCTATTGTAAAAATTTGTGCAAAGTACGGCAAGGACTGCGTCCCTTATGTTGCAGAATATGTTAAGTCTATGAAGGATGCAATTTCACAGTAAACAAAATTTAATAATTACATACAAAAAGACCTTTTAAGTAAGGTCTTTTTTCTATTTCTAACTATATTTACAGTGTAGTATAAATGTGCTAAAATCGTGATGGTGATAATTATGAAATATGATTTAATAGCACTTGATATGGACGGTACTTTGTTAAATGATGACAAGGTAATTCCAAAAGAAAATGTTGATGCAATTATAGAAATGCAGGGACAAGGCAAAACTGTTGCTATTTGTACCGGCAGACCTGCAAGTGGTGCATTGCCATTTGTTAAGGATTTACACCTGGAAAAGTACGGTGGATATGTACTTTCCTATAACGGTGGCAGAATTTATGATGTAAAGAATGACAAGGTTCTTTACAACAAATCTTTCCCAAAAGAATATTTACAGAAAGTCTTTGACTTAGTAAAGGGTACAACAATTACAGTTTCTTCTCCACTTGATCACAAGATTATTGCCGGTCATGCACTAAATGATTGGTCAAGAACCGAAGCTAATGTTGTTCATCTACCTTTTGAATATCATGAGGACTTTTTAACACTTGATACTGAAATGAACAAGTTACTACTTGTTGATAACCCAAAGGTTATCGGTGCAAACTATGACAACATTCACGATACACTTGAACCAAAGCTTCATGTATTCCTAAGTGAACCTTTCTTTCTAGAGATTACACCACAAAATGTAAACAAGGGTGAGGGACTTCACAACCTAGCAAAAATCACAGGTATTCCGATTGAAAAGATGATTGCAATGGGTGACAGTTTTAATGATATTGAAATGCTAAAAGAAGCAGGTCTTGGTGTTGCTATGAAAAATAGCAAAGAGGGCGTTTCAGACTATGCAAATCTTGTAACAGTTAGTAATAATGACTGTGGTGTTGCCAAAGTCATCAATGAATATATCCTTTAGAAATACTTTATTCATAATCAATTCACATATTATGAATAATAGACAAATTTGATAGTAAATAATTGGATACCTAGCTATGACTATAATTCTTTTATAGAATTATAGTCATAGCTTTTCTGTTTATAATTATAATAACGAAATATGAAAAAGGAGATAACGCCAATGAAAAAATTAGTCGCAATCTTAATGGTTCTAACTTTGGCTATGTCAGCACTTGTAGTTTCTGCATCTGCTGCACAGACAGATAAGGAATCAACCGGTGCAACAGGTATTACTGTTCACTACTACACAGAGAAGGGAACTCCAAGCGTTTACTACTGGAATGCACTTCCAGAAAATATTTCTACAGAGTATCCCGGTGTTAAAATGACGAGTGAGGGTAATAACTACTACAGATACACTTTCTCAAGTGTTTCTAAAATTAACCTACAGTTCATCGAAAGTGATGGTACTCAAGGTAAAGAACTTACAAGAAACACAAACAATGGTACTAACGAGTTTTGGTACAAAGGTAACCGTTGGTACAACAAACAACCATCAGATACAGAATATGAAAGAACAGACCTTAGAGAAGACTCTATCTACTTCGTAATTACAACAAGATTTTACGATGGCGACAAGAGCAACAATGTTCACTGTTGGGAAGACGGTAAGGCTAACAACCCAGACACAGACCCAGCATGGAGAGGTGACTTTAAAGGTCTAATCCAAAAGCTAGACTACATCAAGGCTCTTGGTTTCTCAGCAATTTGGATTACACCTGTTGTAGAAAATGCATCAGGCTATGACTACCATGGCTACCACGCATTTGACTTTACAAAGGTTGACCCTAGATATGAAAGTGATGATACTTCATATCAGGACCTAATTGATGCCGCTCACGAAAAAGGTTTAAAGATTATTCAGGACGTTGTATTTAACCACTCAGGTAACTTTGGTGAAGCTAACCTAGCCCCAATGTTTACTAAGGACTATAGCAATCTAGGTTCATCAGACTGTATGAATGTTATTCCCGATTCTACTCTAGCTAAAAACTATTCAGGATATAACAGTATGTTACCTGCTGATCAGTATCAGTCAAGACTTGCAGTTATGAAGGAAGATGTTAATGATACAGCACACAACTATCACCATGATAAGTCATTAAGCTACGGTTCATACACAGAACAAACAGGTCAGATGGCAGGTGACTGTGTTGATATTAATACAGAAAATCCAGCCGTTGTAAAGTATCTTACAGATGCTTATTCAAAGTACCTAGATATGGGTGTTGACGCATTCAGAATGGATACAGAAAAGCACATTAACCGTTGGACACTAAACCACGCATTCTTCCCTGTATTTAACCAGTACAAGAATTTCCACCTATTTGGTGAAGTTTGTGCCAGATACCATGGTGCTTATAATGAAGGTGGTTCTTCAGACTCATGTTTCTTCTATACATGGAGCGAAACAGAAAGTGCTTGGCAGAACAACTGGAGCAACTCTGACTGGAAATCTAACTATGATAACTCTGTAAAGCACTTCCAAGCTCACCAAAACAGAAGTTTCGACCAAACAAGTGACAATGTTTACCTAAATGGTTTATCTTATCACACACCGGACTACAGCAAGGCAAACGGCACAAGTACAATCGACTTCCCTATGCACTGGGCATTTAAGGATGCAAGTTCAGCATTCGGTGCTGCTAAGGGCGAAGACTCACTATACAATGATGCAACATGGGCAGTTACATATGTTGACTCTCACGACTACGGTCCTGACGGTCAGGAAAAGACTCGTTACCAAGGTGGTGCTTCTGCTTGGGCAGAAAATATGGACTTAATGTTCACATTCCGTGGTATCCCATGTATCTACTATGGTTCAGAAATTGAATTCAAGAAAGATGTTCCAATTGATGTTGGTCCTAACGCTCCACTAGACAAGACAGGTCGTGCTTACTTCGGTGACCACCTAGAAGGTTCAGTTACAGCAAACGACTACGGTAAATATACAGCTTCCGGTGCAGTAGCTTCTACATTAGATGCTCCTCTTTCAAAGCACCTAGAAAAGCTAAATCAGATTAGAAGAGCAGTTCCTGCCCTACAAAAAGGTCAGTACACAACTGATAGCAATTATGTAGATGGCAATATGGCTTACATCAGAAGATATACAAATTCTAGCGTTGATTCACTTGCTTGTGTAACAATCAGTGGCGACGCAACATTTAAGGGTCTACCAAATGGCACATATATTGATGCAGTTACAGGTGACAAGAAAGTTGTTACAGGTGGCACACTTTCAACAAGTGGTGCAAGTGGCCAGGGTAACATGAGAGTTTATGTTCTACAAAACTCAAGCAGTGAAGTTAACGGTGCAATTGGTGACACAGATCTAACTTACTTAAAATAATTTTACAATTACAATCTCCTAAGTTTTGAAAAAGCCTTCCCGAACGGGAAGTCTTTTTCTACTATATTTAGAAATTAA